>ERZ1027051.168-NODE-168-length-35735-cov-6.469927_pt1 | contig 35735 bp, 40 predicted proteins | sample MGYA00519429_ERZ1027051 | MGnify/ENA primary metagenome ERZ1027051 (study PRJEB26926, sample SAMN06164598) | human gut metagenome | biome: ENVO:00009003; feature: ENVO:2100002; material: ENVO:00002003 | host: Homo sapiens | place: USA | collected 2012 ... | reverse complement strand
GTTCAAGACCACGAAGCATTTCTGCAAGACGCACTTCGACATGAAGAAGATTAAGGACGAGGAGGAACACTATGTGCCGCTGCCCAAAATCTACGAGTTCAAGAATGACCGGGAGAAGGAAATCCTGCTCAACCGCAACTTCAAACGGGTCAATCAGGAGGTGGAGAACATGGTCAAGGAACTGCTTGGAATAAGTTAAGGAATTGTCTAACTATTCTTGATAATATATTGAATAATAATATATGAATATCAGCTCAACTTCATATCCGTTTAAGATATTCCCATTGTTGAGCGGCAGCGCATTGAAAATCATCGCCGTACTTTCGATGGTGACAGACCACTGTGCCTATTACTTTTTAGACGAAAGTTCTGTTGCGTATGAAGTAATGCGGTGCTTCGGGCGTATCGCCTTCCCCGTGTTCGCTTTCTTAGTTGCGGAAGGCTTTGCCCATACACGCAACCGGATGCGCTACTTCCTTTCCCTCCTGTTGTTCGCTTTCATCAGCGAAGTGCCGTGGTATCTGCTGAACGGTGCGGACGGCACGCACAACGTGATGTTCAATCTGGCCTTGGGAGTGGCGGCGTTGGCCGTTTTCGAGAGGCTTCGGGAGCATCGCGTCTTATGCTGTTGTTCCATATTGTTGACGGCATGGCTGGCGGCATGGTTGGGAACGGACTATGAATGGCGGGGCGTACTGGTGATTATGGTATTCTACCTATTGGGCATGGTCAAGAATACACCGGCCACTTTGCGCAGGATGTTGCAGTTGCTCTTTGCCTTTCCGCTGATGATGCACTACGGCATAACCGGGGCGTTGTTTGCCTGTGTAGTCATCTTCCTGTATGACGGTACAAGAGGTTTCATACACGGAAATGTGGCCAAGTACGGTTTCTATGCTTTTTATCCGGCACATCTGTTCCTTTTATGGCTCTGTTGAATATTCTTCACTTCAACAGGAAGCCAAACAAACGCTCGTCCGCATCCGGAAACAATCCTTGAAAATGCCGTTCCATCCGCCGGCGCGACTCTTCGGGAGTGCGGTCGGGATGGCAGCAGTCCTTGCCCAAGAAGGCTTCAGGCGTGGTGAGCAACGACCAGCCCCAGCCGTAGTCACGTCCGTGACGGTCTTTGGGGTAGACAAAATCTTCCGTGACGATACGGCAGCCCATTTCAAGACGTGAGATATAGGTGTCAAACTTGCCGCGCATCTTCGTTCCTGTAAATCCGCAGGCTTTGCGCAGGTCACGGGTTATCATACTGCCGTTCTCCTGCAATGTTTGGAGTATCATGTCTTCGATACAGCCTTCCTCCGGATACGGGAACACGCTCCGGCGCCAGTTGCAGAAGTCCGGCCACCACTCACGGTTTATGAAAGCGGCTTTCCTGTCGAAGAACTTGCCATATGCGCATCCGCTCTCCCGGATGATGTCGCCTTTCCATTCCCATAGCGGCCATTCCCATCCACCGTCGGGCAACGTGACGTAGCGGCATTCCTCGTCTACCGCTTCTTCTGCCGACCATCCGTTCAGTCCCATGCGCAGCAACGGCAAAAAGCCGATTTCGTTGATATATTCAATCAACCCGCTGCAATTATGTATTTCGTTTATCTTCATGGCAACTTCCTTATGTATTCGGAATGGAGTTCCTTAGAATCTTATCCATGCTTTTCCCTTTGGCAAGTTCATCGACGAGCTTGTCAAGATACCGTATCTCACGCATCAGCGGTTCTGCAATGTTCTCGACACGGATACCGCAGACCGTTCCCTTGATAAGCAGGCGGTCGGGGTTCGGTTGCGGGGCGTTTTGAAAGAAATCGCCGTATGTAATGTCGGTGGCCAGCATCGCCGCAAGCTGTCCGGGCGTGTACCCCGTAAGCCATTGCACGACCTGCCGCACCTCATCTTCCGTCCGTCCCTTCCGCTTTGCCTTGGCAACCAGCAAGGGATAGACCTTGGCCAACGGCATCTGATATACTTTGTTCGCTTCCATGTTTCCGTTATATAATTGATTGATACAAAGTTATTGGTTTTAGGATAATTCAGCAATTTACAGCCAGTTTTTCGACATATTCTGCATAAATTCAGGAAAAATAGGATGAAAAATCACAAATCCAGCCTGATAAACGCTAATTTTGTGGCAGTTCATCCTCATTCCGGAAATTATGCGGCTATTGAAATCACTTATCGTTTGGATATGCTTCATCCCCGTGGCAATACTCAACGGCGGATTACGTGAATATGTACTGGTCAGGCTTGTCGGAGAAGAGACGGCTTTGCCCGTGAGCGGGATATTGCTGAGCGTATTCATCTTTCTGGTAACATGGTTGTTGCTTCCCCATCTGGCAAAAGGCTGTGGCATGAAAGACTGTTGGGCAATAGGCTTTTGCTGGGTATTATTGACCGTAGCCTTCGAGTCTGCCGCTGGAATTGCCGGAGGCAGCACCGTCACGGAAATTCTTGCCGCCTACAATCCATTGACGGGCAATCTGTGGGTGCTTGTATTGGCGGCGACGATGTTGTCACCTGCCCTGTTGAAAGTTCTCAGACGGATTTAGAGGTATTGTTCCAATATCCGGCTTAACGAACGGACATACCTTAGTGATGTTCACACTCCTTGAGAGTAGCGACATTGGTTGCTTTTTAGAGACTTCGGGAACATCGTATCTTAGCTGTTGCTCCATATTGCTGATGGCATGACTGAAAACTGACTATGAATGGCGGAATGTTCTGACGATGGTGCTATCTGTCGGGCATCGGCAAGGATAAATCTGTCACTTTACGCAAAATGTTGCAGCTGCCCTTTGCCTTCCCGCTGATAATGCACTTCGGTATAATAGATGCGTTGTTTGCCTGTGCGGTCATCTTCCTGTATGACGGCACAAGGAGTTTCATACACGGGAACGTGGCCAAGTACGGTTTTTATGACTTTTATCCGACACACTTACTGTTCTTTCTTATTGTCTGTCAATCATTATTTTAAGGCTATTGCAAAATGTTCTAAAAAATTGGCTATCTTTGCAATAAATCTTTGCTAAGTCTTTATAGCGAAGGTATTTAATGCTAACAACCAATTTATTGAATATGAAAACATCATTGGTATTGAATAAGAATCAGATTATCACAAATATCAAAACCATTGAAAAGTATTTGATGGGTGATTCAGATAATGATTTTGAAATAATGGCTAAATATATAAGTCATGGACGGGTATTCATCGCCTATAAAATTGATGGTGATTTTCATTTTGCGCCGAGTAGATTCATTGGTTATGCCAACAACACACTAGAACAGCACAGACAAAATCCGGATAAACATGGAACTATAACGACACAGCATATTACTCGTATTCTTGGCCATTCCAATATATATTCACAAGAACTGGAAGATGCCTATAAAACTTATTGTGCTTGGTTAGGCAAACAACCATCTAAAAATAGCAGAAGTTATTGGTGTTTAGAAGACGAAATTCCATGGGAATCTGGTAATAATCATTTCTTTGAGGGAGGTAGAAAATTAGTGACCCATATGAAAATCGAACGTAACAGAAAAGTTGTTGCTGAAGCTAAATCTATCTTTAAAAGGAATCATAATAACGAGTTGTATTGTGAAATCTGCGGATTCAATTTTAAATCCGTTTATGGTGAAATTGGTGAAAATTTCATAGAAGCTCATCATAAAATTGGATTAGCAACAACAGATGGTGAACACAATATAGAGCCTTCTGATTTTTTAATGGTCTGTTCAAATTGTCATTCTATGCTGCACAGGTCGAATGTATCAGCCAATGAATTAAAATCAATTATAAAAGGATGTTCACACAAAAAGTAATAGACGAATTGCAGTCTTATGTATATGCACTGGTTGACCCAAGAAATGACTGTATCTTCTACATCGGAAAGGGCAAGGGGAACAGGGTATTCCAACATGCAGAAGATGCCCTTCAAGAGAATACAGACAGTCATAATCTTAAACTTGAAACTATTCGTTCCATCCATAAGGACGGCTTAAAAGTTAAGCATTATATTATCAGGCATAAACTGTCAGATGAAACCGCTTTTTTGGTGGAGTCTGTACTTATTGATATGTTGTCATACACTAAATTCAATAAGAAGAATCTTCTCACAAACATTACGAGTGGTCACCATCAATGGGATGAGGGCATAAAAACAACCGAAGAATTGTGCTTATTATATAATTGTCCAAAGATAGAACCCCAAGAAGGCGAATTGCTGCTTCTTGTGAGTCTTAACAGAAGTTATGACCAATCTAAATCAACTGGCATTTATAGGCGAGCAAACGATTATGAATCAACCCGTAAATATTGGCCGGTAAGTAAATCTATGATTACAAAAATCACTTATGTCCTAGGCGTGTATAAGGGTATTGTAAGAACTGTATATAAGCCAACAAAATGGCAGACTTACAAATGTGCAGATGATGGAACGCAATTCAAGAAAACACGTTATGGATTTGAAGGGGTTCCTGTCCCTGACTCACCTTACTTAAACACTGATGTATCAGAATATCCATTTGGTAGCAGAAGTTCGATAAGATACATAACAAGATGATATAGAATTTTGTATCTTAAATCATTCTTAGAACCCCGATTACTTCCCGGATGTAATTGGGGTTTTCCGCATAGCCGATTTTCCTCAGCCAAAGCAGATAGTTGCCTCCCTTATACCTATACTGCACCTTGGTATAATACGCCTGGACGCTCTCCGTCCAATGGCCGAACTCAAAGTATTTCCCCGTCCGTGGATTGGTCAGGCCGAACAGGTTGTGCTTGTTCCGGCATACCGGAGAGGTGAACCACCCGGTTTCAAGGATGGCCTGCGCCAATACGATTTTCGGATGCCGTATGCCGTTCCGTATGATTTCCGCATAGAGGTTGGGAATGGTCAGTTCGGGAAGTACTGAATTTTGGGATGTCCTTTTGTCACCTTTTTGGCCTATTCCCTTCTTCTTTTCCTTTGTTGCCACATGGATATGCAAGGTGTCATTTCTGACACTTTGCGTATCGTTGCTGATTGTATCATTCTCTTTTTCAACTGTTTGCTTTATTTTTCTTTCCAAAACGGGCATTAAGTCCGTCTCTTTGGTAATGGTATAGAACTGTGCCGATGCACTAAGTGGCAGGAGCAACAGTATCAAATACAGCAGAATAGTGTTGTGCATTTCTTTTTCTTGTTTGGGTGAAAATATTTTTGCAGGGTGTTCAAGCGGTTTCGGCCGCAAAATTAACCCGTAAAAACAAGTATAACGAAATGGACAACAGAAATTTATCCGAAACGCTGCCCTACGGGAAGCTGGCGATGCTGGGCATTGACAGGGAGAAAGCCGACCTTCTGCCGCAGGAGGTGAAGGAAAAGCTGCTCTCCGGCGAGGTCACGCCACTCATGCAGGTTTCCATCCGTGCACAGAACGGTAACGCCGTCACGCTGCCGCTCAAACTCCAGCTGGTGTCAGACCGGCTGGGCAACCCGGCCCTGATGGCCTATCCCGTAAGGGCGGCCCTTGAAACGGAGCGCAACAAGGTTCTTGCCCTGACTGAACAGGAAGCGGAACGCCTCAGAAAAGGCGAGGTCATCCAAAAGGCCGTGGACATAAACGGTGAAAAGACCCGGCAATACCTCCAGCTCGACCCTGAGACCCGATCCGTCATCCACCGCCGTGTGACCGATATACAGCTGGAACAGAAGCTGAAGGACATGGAGAAGGTGAACGACATCGAACTGGGCACGCAGCAGAAGCAGCAGGTGCGCGACGGCAAGCCCGTGGAACTCAATGTCGGCGGCGAGAAGGTGTCGGTCGGTGTTGACCTGAGGGAACCGCAGGGCTTTAAGGTCATCAAAGGCGACCTGAAGGAATGGGAACGGCAGCAGAAGCTGCGTTACGACGAACTGCATCCCGAATACCTCGGACTGGTGCAGACCGACAGCAACCGTTGGGAATACCGTAAGGTCGTGGACAGGCAGTCGCAGGAACGTGCCATGAAGCCGCACTCCCCCAAAGAGAATGTCAGCCAAAGTCTCAAACGCTAAATCCGTCCGCTTATGGCTAAGAAACAAGAACAGAAAGAAGAACAGGAAAACGCCGCAGACATGTTGCGGCAGTTCGACTCGCTGAAACAAAAGCATCCCGACGCAATGCTCCTCTTCCGCAAAGGGGACTTCTACGAGCTGTACAGGGAGGATGCAGTCAAGGCCGCTACCATTCTGGCTATTACGCTGACGAGCAGGGCCTTTCCCGGTGAGAAAGACCCCGTCAAATACACCCTGTTTCCTTATCATGCCTTGGACGTATATCTTCCCAAACTGATACGTTCCGGACAGAGGGTGGCCATCTGTGACCCGCTTGAAACACCCAGGCAGAAAAAGGAAGAGCAAACCGGCCAGAAAGCCGAAGTAAAGTCAAAGGTAAAAGAAGAAATCATACCCAACAATACCGATATGGCAAAGAAAAAGAAAGAACAGGCCGTGCAGGACAAGCCTGTCCAAGCGGCCACGAATGAAGTGCAGGAGAAACCTGCCCGTCAGAAAAGCACGGAACAAAAGACCAGTACGGAACAGAAAGCTGAAGCGAAGGCGGATGCCAATGTGGAACGGCAGGCCGAAGCGAAGAAGGAGCGCAAGCCGCGCGAGCCGCAGATGGTGACGGCCGACGGCGGCAAGGTGACACACGGCCATGCCTACCAGGGCAAGGACAACCCGGAGGACTGGTACTTCACCGCAAAGATTGACGGCCAACAGCTCAAACCGCAGAAGATGGACGCCGCCGACCTCGCCGCCTACCAGAAGAAGGAACTGACCGTGCCGCAGCTGATGGAACGCTATTATCCGACAAAGCTGATGCCGAAAGTGCCGGAGGACACCTATAGGTTCCCCCGGCAGATGGAGGGCGCGGAAGGAGCGGTAGCCATCGAGAAGTTCAATGTCTACAAGGAGAAGGACGAGCAGCGTCCCGACTTCGGACGGTACAAGTTCTATGCCCAGGTGGACGGCGCTAGGATGTCCGCCGTGGCTTCGCGCCAGGACTTGAACGCCTACTTCGACCGGGTGATGACCCCGAACCAGCTTATCGAAAAGAACTTTGGCGAGCGGCTGCACCTGAAATCCGCCTACGAGAAGTACCGGCTTCCCGAAGGCGTTGACCCCAAGGGTGTCCGTGTGGCGAAAGACCACACCGACAACAAGTGGAAGGTGTACGTGGACATGGGCGACAAGGGCAAGACCGCCCGGCATGAAATCTCCTTTGACGACGGCTATTCGCTTTTCAAGACCCGTACCGCCACACGCGAGCAGATTGCGGCCAAGTACCTCACCCCGGAAATCAACGGGCTGCTCTCGGCACAGGCTGTGAAAATGGAAAAATCAAATTCCATGAAAATGTAAGGCAAACGATTTTTGAATCAGAACCAACAAGTATATACATCAAAAGAACTGGAATATGTCAGCAACAATGAACCATGAGGAGCTGGTTGAACTCCTCCAGGAAGGCAAGATAGGCTATCTCCGCTTCGTGCTGGAGGGCGAGAACGAGCAGGACTATCTGGAGTGGTGCCGTGCGCACGGCACAGACCCGTCGGACGAGTCCGCCGAGTTTTATGTGGAACAGACGGACATCCTGCAGATGGAACGCCAGCTAATCGACGACGAGGACTATGGCATCTGGAACTAACCCGTCATCCGCCGGTTCCGGCCAGGCGGCCATAGACCGCTTCGCCGAGATGATGATCGGGCGCATGGAACAGATGAAGGCGTCCGACTGGAAGAAGGGCTGGATAGGCGGAGCTTCGGGATACGCAGGCCTGCCCCAGAACGTGGGCGGACGCAACTATTCCGGCTCCAACTCCTTCTTCCTGCAGCTCCACACTGCGGCCAACGGTTACGACCTGCCCGTGTTCCTCACCTTCAAGCAGGCGCACAACCTGAAAGCCCACGTGCTCAAAGGCGAGAAGGCTTTCCCCGTCATCTATTGGGACATGCTCGTGAAGGACAAGGACGGCAGGAAAGTCAGTTCGGAGGAATACCGGGCCATGAGCAAGGAGGAGAAGGAAGGCATGGAGGTCATCCCGTTCGTCAAGGCGTTCCCCGTGTATAACGTGGCGCAGACCAACCTGGCCGAAGTGCAGCCCGAACGGATGCAGAAACTTATGGACAGGTTCAAACTGCCCGAACTCCGCGACACGGAAGGCATGTACGCCCACGCCGCGCTCGACAGGATGGTGGAGACGCAGGGCTGGGTCTGCCCGATACAGGCCGACAAGCGTGTGGATGGGGCGTATTACTCACCGGGACAGGACATCGTGGTGATTCCCATGAAAGCCCAGTTCAATACCGGCAACACACCGGATGAAATCTACCGTGGCGGCATGGAGTTCTATTCCACCATGCTGCATGAGATGGCCCACTCCACCATGACCCCGCAACGGCTCAACCGCGACGGCATGGGCAGGTTCGGAGACCCCAAGTACGCCAAGGAGGAGCTTGTGGCCGAGCTGACGGCGGCGATGATAAGCCATTCGATGGGCTTTGACTCCAAGGTCACGGACAACTCCGCCGCCTATCTGGATTCGTGGATCGGCGTGCTGAAGCAGGAACCGAAGTTCATCGTCTCGGTCATGGCGGACGTGAACAGGGCATCGGACATGATACTCGACCACGTGGACAGGCAGCGGCTGGCCTTGAACGAACAGCCCTACCTGGCCAAAAACGACCCGTTCGCCCCGCTTGACCCCGGCGAGGAAGTGCCTTTCAGGAACGCGGCCATCGTCAAGACGCGCGGTGGCGACTATGCCATCCGTGCCTCGTATGACGGCGTGGAACTGGGCTTAAAGAAGGTGTCGAAAGGCACGGCAAGGACTTACTTCCAGCTTACGGACTACAAGGACAAGGCGGCCTTCCTGAACATGACGGCACGCAAGACATTCGGGCCGGAGATTGCCATGATGGGGAGGACGCAGGCCGTAAGTGCGAAGATGAGCATATAATTTTTACAAGGTATAACGGTATGCCGGATTACAAGGTAAACTTCAAGGAACTCAAAGCGCGTGTCGGCGTGACCGATGTGGCCTACGCTCTCGGCTACCGCCTCGACCGCAAGGCCGGCGTGGGGCGTTACATCGAGCTGGTCTTGGGTGACGGACGGGAGAAACGTGACACTCTCATTGTCAGCCATCCCAATGACAGGGCTTCCCAGACGTTCTTCCGCCGGGACGGCTCCAAAGGGGACGTGCTGACGCTTATCCGAGAGAACCTGAATACTTTCTTCGTCACCGGCAAGGACGAGTGGCAGAAGGTGGCCAAGGTGATGGCACGTTTCGCCAATATGCCCGAACCGGAATACAACTATGACCGCGAATATGTGAAGTTTGCCAGGGCCGCATCTGTCTTTGACGCCTCACGGTATGAGACAAGACCTGTGAATCCGGACAAGATACCGTCACTCTTTTCAGGGCGTGGCTTGTCCGATGAGACGGTCAGACTGTTCGCACCGTTCATTTCCCTCATCCGGGACAAGCGTAACGGAAATTTCGACGGTTATAACATTGGCTTCCCTTATACCGGTGCGGACGGCCAGGTGAAGGGCTACGAGATACGCGGTTACGGCGGCTACAAGTCAAAGGCCGCAGGCACGGATTCCTCCTCGGCGGCATGGGTGGCCGACCTTTCCGGCGGTAATCCCGAAGCGGTAAGGAGCGTGTTCTTCTGTGAGTCCGCCTTCGACGCGATGGCTTTCCACCAGATGAACAGAAGCCGGCTGCATCCTGATGTGGCGTTGGCCTCCCTCGGAGGGACTTTCTCCGACAACCAGATTGTCGGAACAATGAACCGTTTTCCGAACGCCAAGGCTTTCGACTGTTTTGACAACGACATTGCCGGACGCATCTACGGGCTTCGCATGATCGGCCTGTTGGAAGGCATCCCGATGAAAATCAGCAAGGCGAAGGACGGCCTGCAAGTGGAATCCGGAGGCAAGAGTTTTTCAGTTAATCCAGGAAAGCCTTTGGCTTCACAGCTTGCCGCATACCTGCCCGTCCGTTACCGTACCGGGCAATGGCTGCCGCCCAAGGCATTCAAAGACTGGAACGACTGCCTCCTAAACAAACCGATGGCTCCGGTCATTGCCCCACGCAAGGAGGAACGCGACCGGAATCTGGCGGAGCGGAGAAAGGGAAGCCTTAAAATGTAATGTAACATGGAACGTATATGAAAGCAATCAGACTGAATTTGTCCGCAGGGATATTGGTCCTGTGGCTGGCCGGAGGCAATGCTGTCCCGGTGTTCTCCCAACAGATAGACCCGGCACTGACCGGCGCGGTGACAGCACAGACGCTGGAACTGAAAAGCCTGCACGACAAGCGCAGGAAGACGCAGGAGAAGATAATCGCCGCCGAAGCCGCCGTGACGGTCGCCCTCGACAGGGTACACAGCGTGGAGAACAAGATGCTGGAATACCTCTCCAACGCGCAGGGTGCGGTGCAGAACCTTTACCAAATCAAACGTGCAGGGGAACTGGTGACGACCGAGATACCGCAGAACTGCAGCCTGCTGCTCAAATCGGTGGGGAGCAACCTCAAGGGCACGGCGATAGCGGCCATCGTGTCGGATGAGCTGACGGACGCGGCCACGCAGATGGCGGCACTCTATCCGTTCATGAAACAGCTCGTGACTTCGGGCAGCTACAATGTGGCGGGGGCTGACGGGAAGAACGAGAAGCACAAGGTCAACCTGCTGGACTCCTCGGAACGCTACTACATCGCCAACGAGGTGGTGACCAGGCTCGAAACCATCAACACCGACCTGTTCATCCTGGCATGGCAGGTGCGCACGCTCTCATGGAACGACCTCTGGTTCTCGCTCGACCCGGAAGGATGGGCCAACGTGATGTCCGGCAAGAACATCATCGGCGGCATCGTGGCCGATTGGAAGCGTGGGTTCAATTAGAATATCATCAGTGAATCAAACGGTAAAAACAATCAATTCATACAACAATGGAAACAGAAAAGAAAATCATCGGCCGCTGCCCCCTGTGCGGCGGCAATGTGGTCAAGACCTGCAAGGGGTACCGCTGTGAGCACAACATTGGCAGCAGCCCTTCCTGCGTACTGAACATCAACGCCATCATCGGCAACCGCAAGATGGCGGATGCGGAGGTGGCGGTACTGTTGGAGAAACGCCGGATTCTATTGGACGGCTTCTCCGGCAAGGAAGGCAAGACCTTTCCGACCGTGCTGGAACTGGCCGACGACGGCAACATCCTGATGCAGCCGGTCATCGGCAGATGTCCGCACTGCGGAGGGGAAATCCGTGTGGGAAGCCGGGCGTTCAACTGCTCCAACTATGCCAACCAGGACGCGCCCTGTTCCTTCGCCATCTGGCGCAATATCGGCGGACACCAGCTTACTCTGGAGGAAGCCGGGGAAATCTGCGAAAAGGGCATCACCTCTTCGGAACTGGAGATGTACCGCGAGGACGGCAGCATCTACCGCAAGCGGCTCGGCGTGTCGCCGGACAAACTTCAAATTGTGAAGATATGAGGCCGGGGATGAAGATTTGGATAATACTCGCTTCCATCGTGTTGTTCTGGAGCGGTGTATTCTGTTTTGTATGCTGTTCGGACAATCTGGACGACCGTGCGGCGGACATGGCCGAAAAGGCATTGAGGGCATCAGTAGCGAATCCCGAATCCATACGGATATTGGCTGTCAGCAAGCCGGATTCCGTGTTCGGGCATACCTACATCACGCAGGAGGAGAAGATGGCCCTTTCCATGGCCATGGTAGAAATCAACAGGAAGGTGATGGAGGCTACGGACGGGCTGGAGGACTTCGACCCGGACGACAAGGAGACGGCCGCCCTGATGGAGCGGCAGATGAAAGCCATGTCGAGCCTGAGGCGGCTGATGGACTTCGGAAGCCCGCTTGACGGGAGTCCGCAACCGTTCAGCGGCTGGAAGGTCAAGGTTGACTTCGAGGGTGTGGACGCGGACGGCCATGGCTATCATTCCGAATACTGGTTCATCCTGGACAGGGAGGCGCAATGCGTGGTGAAGTCGTTTGAGATACCCTTGCCGTAGAAGGCTAAGAACTTTGTTACTGGATATGTTGAAATCCCGGTGTCATCGGTTGTGGCATCGGGATTTTCTGTTTTTGAACCTGTGGGCGTTCCGCTCCGTCCGGTTTTCCGATACAAAGCAACGGAAGGCCGTGGCGGCGGCGAACGACGCTCCTCTTGCCTGCGTGAAAAGCGTCCGGCAGCCTTCCGCAATTTGTGCCAAATCGGGTATTCCGGCCTCTTTTCACTTGTCCCGTCCGCCTTTTGCCCCTTGCGCCTTCCGTCATGCCGTATCGTAAAAACTCCCGGAGTGGAAGCCGCAAGGCTTCAAACAAAAGGGAAAAGATTAGAACTTCAAAATTCAGGCATTATGGCAATCAAACTCATTGACAGAAAGGAAAGTGCAAGCTACAAGGGCAGTACATACGAACTTACCCTGTTGTGGGACAGGGAGAGCGTCCGCAAATGCTTCTGCGGTATGCCGCCCTTCTTCGCCCACATCCGCAAGGACGGGATGAACTTCGCCACTATCGACTGCTATTCTAACGACAACGGACGGTTTGTGGTAAAGAAGTTCATGACCTCCTTACTGGCAATGCCGGACTGGCAGGTACGCTTTGACAAGGACATCAACACCATACCGCTTTTGGAACTGCTGGCAAGTCTGCCGATTTAACCTGTATGGATTTATCAATGTAAAAAAACAAGGACATATGAAAGGAACAGAACATTTCAAGGAGATTGTCAAGGGTTATCTTGACCAAAGGGCAAAGGAAGATGAGCTTTTCCGTGCCAAGTACGAAACCACGACACGCACCATGGACGATGTGGTGACGTTCATACTCAACGAAGTGAAGAAGTCGGGCTGCTGCGGTTTTGCCGACGATGAAATCTATTCGCTTGCCGTCCACTGCATAGACGAGCCGGAGCTTGAAATCGGCAAGCCGTTGCAGTGCAGCGTGGTGGTCAACCATCCTATTGAACTGACCGAGGAGGAAAAGGCGGAACAGAGGGCACTCGCACTCAAACGCTATCAGGACGAGGAACTGCGCAAGATACAGGCACGCAATGCAAGGCCGAAAGCCCACAAGCCGCAGACGGACAGCCAACCGACATTATCACTCTTTGACAACTTTTGAGCCATGAAACCGAGGAACAGATTTGAAAAGGCGGTGGCGGCTTCCAACGGGAAGCTGTCACCCGTCAGCCCAAAAGCCGTTAAATGGGCTGTAAAGAACGTTATCACACACTTTGCCTTCCGTACTTCAAGCCATAACTGTACGTGCGGCGACTGCGGAATGAAGTTTGACCATAAGGGAAAAGACAAGTCTGTATGCTGTCCCCATTGCGGACACCGCTTGCAGGTAAGGGACACATTGAAGCGCAAGGAGGTGCAGTCTGCCTACTTCTCTTTCCTTGAAGTGGCAGACGGCCTGCAGGTACAGCGTGTGTTCCTGCTGAGAGCCGTATGCCAGAAAGGGATGAAATTGGAAACATCCTGTATGGAAGTGTGCCGTCTGTGGCTCAATACCGAGGGCAGGATGGCGGTGACATCAAGGGCGAGGACATTGGGCTGGTATGTGGACAGCTTTAATTGGTGTACAGGGATTGACCTGAAACTTTTGTCCGAGGTGCATTGGGTGATTTCCGACACCTACGTTTACCCCCGTTACAAGGTACTTCCCGAACTGAGGCGCAACGGCATGAAAGGCAGGCTTCCCGATAACTGCCATCCGGCAAGGCTGATGAAGGCGTTGCTGACGGACAGCCGGATAGAGACGATGATGAAGTCCAAGGACTTGCAGGCCGTGGCTTATTTTGTGAACCGTCCGCTGGATTTGGACGAATGTTGGCAGTCGTATAAGGTGGCCGCACGGCATCATTACTGCCCGTCCGACTATGGTTTGTGGTGCGATACCGTCCGCCTGTTGGAGCAATGCGGAAAGGACATCCACAACGCCAAGTATATCTGTCCCCAAGACATCAAAGCCGCCCATGACCATTGGCTGGACAAAAGGAACAAGGCGGAGGAAAAGCGTAGAGACAGGGAACAGATGGCAAATGCCAAGGCGAAAGAGGCTGACTTCTACAGGGAAAAATCCCGTTACTTCGGGATTGTCATCAGCGACAACGACATTGAAATATCCGTGCTTGACTCTTTGGAGGCTTTCCAAGCCGAGGGAAGTACTCTTCACCATTGCGTGTTCCAATGCGAATATTACGCAAAAAAGGACAGCGTTATCCTGTCGGCACACGACCGCCAAGGCAACCGCATCGAGACCGTGGAGTTCTCATTAAGCCAAGGTAAGGTGGTACAGAGTCGTGGGCTGTGCAACTCCAATACGGAATACCACGACCGGATTGTAGGACTTGTAAACGCCAACGCCTACCGCTTCTTGGAGGCGAGGACACCGGCATAATTTCTTGAATGTTCTGCTCCGGTCTGCGCCGTGAGGCGCGGGCCGGGGACTTTTCAAAATCGGGTTGCTTGCGCAACTCTTTGAAAATAGGTGGTTGGAATTATTCGTTAGGAAAATACTTGTTAATCAGTTCCTCGTCTATGGAGATGATATTGTCTGTCTGCAAAGCTTTGATGCTTTCTTATATGCGCCCAATACTCCTAAGACGGCACATTGTTCTTTTTTAGACAGAAAATGTAATCTGATTTTGCAGTACAGAATCATTGCTTCGTTTTCGGAATCAATATCCGCCTTATTCACATTTCGATCAAGTTCGGACAATTAAAGTTTGTGTAATCTCCATTCATGATTGCTCCATTTGAGAAAATGGTCGAATTGTCTTTCTTTACACCATGCTGTTTATGTATGTGGCCAAACAGATGTAGTTGGGGCTTTATTTCTTTTACTTTCGCCAGAAGTTCTGCCGAACCATAGTTAATCCCATCGTCAAAATCAAGCACACCATAGGGCGGACAATGGGTGATCAAGACATCTGTGTCGGCAGGTATAGCCGCATAGTTACGACTCTGACGGTCAGAAATACAATCTTCCATGAACATGGGGACGCCATAGAATTTAATTCCATCAATTACCACGTCTGAATTGCAGAGATAATGCACATTCTCGTCCAACCCGTCTATCTTGGCTCCGTATAGACAGGCATCGTGATTGCCACAGATAAAAATCTTGTGGGGATAATGTAGGTCGCAAAACCAATTCATGAAGTCAATGGCTTCCTGCTCGCTTCCATTCATGGTGAAATCTCCGGAATGTATAAGAATGTCGGCATCGGGCAGGTTCTGCAAACGACGGTGACAACCATGTGTATCAGAAATATGAACTATTTTCATGCTATTATATATCGTCTATAAAGGTAATTTACCCATTCTGTGAGATTGGGAATTTTTGATTCGTCAATACATTCCTTTATCATAGGAAATAAATCTTCATACGTAAGATGCTTAAAAGTGTCTCGCCCAGAAGAAGTCAACATAGATTCATAGCTAACAAAGGTATCACTAAAATGCCCGTTACCTTGTGGATATACGGTTAGACTGGTAAACTCTGATAATTTGTCTTTCTCATTTGGGCATAATCCGTGTATCATGGACGCACCAAGAATATGATTGCGCCATATCTGGCGGTAAAGGTTAGCAACAACATGGGTCGTTAACCTCTTTTGATTGTCAAACGGCACATCTGAGATAAATTCTTCCTTAAACCAACCACAATGTTCACTTGGTAGTCGATAATTGTCAGCAAGATGAATGCCAATGGCATTATGCGTTTCTTGCCATTCTTTGGAGCCACGTTTTATGGGATATTCTTTCTCGGTATATTTCACTTCAATGCCAATGCCGCCTTTCCCACCATGTTTTGCCGCAGTGTATTCGATATAAACATCAAACGAGGTTCCGTCTTTCAGTCCTCCGGGGTTATACTCTATCACAATTTCATTGACTTCCGCAATCCTTCCATCTCCTATAATTTTATTGAACAAACATGTTGTACCTTTTTTATCATATATCATAGGAAAGAATATATTATATGGGATATGTTCGCTTCTCAATAAATTCGTGACCATTTGTCCTTTCGTAGAGGATGCTTTTTTGTTTACCTCTTTTGTGATATCGTGTCGAAAACCACTAAAAAAGATACGATAGTCTCCATTTTCATCACAACAATCATTTTTGTCCAAAGTGCTTTCCACGTTTATCGTATATTCCTTACCATTCCTGTTTAGTTTGCGGACATAGAATTTGTCTGCAGAAACATTGATTTCAGGGTCATTGACCTTAAAATTGATTTGATGCCGACGGGCAGCTGATTTGAATTCTGAATGTGTCATAACATATTGTTTTTGAAAAACAACTTCTTTTGTCGACTATAATTCTTCGATATACTCAATTTTGTTAATCTTTTCCAAAACTTTATCTACTATATTTTGTGGGCAAAAATCCTCAAACGAATATTCACAATAATATCCGTTGCCTTCATCCCTTTGTCTATATCCGCTTGCATATTTATTTATATCTTCATCTTTACGTGATTTTAATATCAAATCGCATCTTTTGTTTGAAGCATCATATACAATATCAATGACGAGATTCAGCCTTTGGCTTTCCACTGCAATACAATTTTCCTTGTAAGTACTCCAATACCATACCCCCCAATCACCAATATTGAGAGGCTTCATTTCATCTTTATTGAAATTTTCGTAATTTCCTCCAAAGGCTCTTAATATATAAGCATGGTGTACTGATAAAAAGCTTGTATGCCTTCCTCTTCCACCAGATGTACATATCCACCATTCATTTTCGTTATATTCAAAATAGATATCACAGGTATCGGACCTTTTCGTGAAATCCATTAGAAAATTGTCTTTTGCAAATTCCATATAATCCTTTTCTTTTCCATTGCCAATATATATAGACAAGGCTTCTTCTTGGGTAAGTCCACTTTTCATAAGTCTTTGTATAGAGTCCATAAAGCCTTTGAAATCAGATGGATTTCGAGTGACAAATGTTCTCCAATCACTCCATTCCCATCCAAAGGTGTAATAGCTTCCGACTTTGACTGGAACATATTCTGGCAAACCGACTATCCATGCACGTCGTAATAAATCAATCTCATGCCCCGAATAATCCGTAAATAAACTATCAAAAAAATTAGAATATTTTTTAAATTCATCAAAACAAAAGTTCCCGTCAATAGAAGCCCATTTTATAAGAATGGTCAAATCCCCTTCCCATATATAATGATTGCTGACACTCCTATTGCACGTTTTCCAGAAAAATTTCTCCAATTCGGATATTTTACATGAATTGTTTTGGTTTGATTCATACATTATTTTAATCATCTTCTTATCCGCTTCATCAAAATAGTCCTCAGAATCATTGTGTTCAATTAAAATTGCTTCATAATAATTATACTCTGATCTATCTCTGTATAATTTGAGAAATTTTAGAATAGGAATATGTTTTACATAATTGCGACGATGCAACTTGTTGTAGCTTGTTTCATAGATACGCTTCAATTCAATATTACGGACAGATTTTTCTTGATTGGCGAATTTTACACACCCAGACAGTAATGATTTAAGGATTATAAAATTCGCATCATTCTTGTTTAAATCGCTTTTTTTCGCTTTTTCTCCGAAAAGTCTATCTATTTCGTTTGAAAATATAGAATCTTCTATCCCTCTCAGAGCATCAAAATATCTTTGTATCATAAACAGATTCAAATCCAATATTGCTTCGGAAGGGTTTAGAGAATTATGTTCACTACAGGTCTCCAATTCCCAAACTATTCGTATGAAATTTTCCATTGCCACATTGATATTCTCAATGTCACGGTTTTCAAGCCTTTGATAAAAGAAATCTTCCCAGTCATCCCATATTTTACCCCAATTTTCATTTTTTTCTTTTCCTATCTTAGCTTTTTTAAAAAGCAAAGGCTTCAGCTTTTCGGCATTATCCAATATTCTACCCCTGCTGTTCATTGTTATATATAAGTCCTCTCCCAAAGACGTTTCTTCAACCGGATAATACCAAAAACTAATTTTAAGGATTTCTTCATACGGCAAATCAAAGTGACTTTTGCTAAGGCTGTCCAAAAAGTCAATCATAGATGAAATGGATAAGTCTGAACGATAAAAATCATGATACCATTTACTTTTCCGGATTTCCTCTCCTTTATACAATCCGCTACCAAACAAGTCTTTCATGAACTGCTCTGTATTGGATCTTACACGATATGTAAACGATAAATTGGGGCTATCTACTTTTAGCAAGGAGTGGAAATCATCTTCCCTATTTTGCGTTTGAGCGGCATAATATAGCATCAGAACCAGCGTGGTAAAACGTTGCTGTCCATCTATGATATATTTCTGATTATGAAACGAATAGCTATATAGGAAACCCACATTCGTACTTTTATTCTGCAAGGAAACTATAAACTGTTCGGTAACATCTTTTAATTTACCCCAAACATATTCTCTTTGAATTTCCGGTACAACCAGATATTCGTTCTCTAACAACTCTTGGATTGTCTTTTGTATCATTGTCAAGATAAAATTAAAAACCGTTCAACATTGTCAGCTATACTATTTGCCATTGTCTCTATGTCTTTCAAAGTCCATTCGCTTGTAACATTTGAGGCAAAAGTTTTCAAAGTATAAGGTCTAATATCAAATTTATTCGTGTAGAAATCATTAACAATTAGACTTTTCTTTTCATTAAAAGAGGCATTTCTGTAACCTCTATTACGACCTTGATGGAGTAAGACTAAGTTTCCAATAGAACACAAACCATATTTATTCAAACCGGTTGCTATTTCTTTTGTTGTCGCTTCATCGAGTCTGTTATCTTCCTTCAGCTTTTTTCTCCATTCGTTCAAGACTTTCTCATCAATGCCAAATTCATATCGGCTTGAAAGTGCATCCACATAAGCAAGCCATTTTTCTTTGTTGCATAAATCGTCCTCATTAGGAGTTTGACACCCGATATGTTCAATATCCTCTTGCGTGGAAGCTGAAAATAATCTTACCGGCAAACGTAAACGAGAAGAGTCGCAGCAAGCAATAATATCCTGCAAAACAAGTATTTTTTTCAGGTGCTCATTACTATACCAATCTTCGCTTAAATCCCGCAGTTCATTTATAAGTTCTTGTTTCGCATTTTCTTTTGAGACTTCTTGATTATATGATTCAAGCAAGAATTCTGATATTTTCTTTTTCAGATATTCTTTGAACAAATCTTTGTTCTTGGAGTTCGACCACTTCTCATGTATCTCTACATAAGTAATTTTGCTTTTAAAGTTTGAAAACAAATAGGATATGTAATGATATATCTCATTGTCGTCAAACCAGTCATGCATAAATCCATATACACGTTTTAGTTCTTCATACATTTCCCAATTATCATCTTCTACTCCATTCCCTTTGATGTCTAAACCATATTCAAAGTAACGAAAATTAAAATTTTGATTTTTCTGTGAATGTATTTCATACATCATACGATAAAGATTATCAATGGGATATATTCTCTCATCAAATCCTGATTTGTCAAACGAATTACGAGATAGAAATTGTCCAAGGAATTCCTGTACATCTTTTTGTCCACACCAGTTATTGATACAGTCAAGCTCCATGCCCATTTTTACTCTGAATTCATTTACACTATTCTCATCAATAATCTTAGTTAATTTATACTTTTCTTTAGAAGAGTGAGTGATTAGAATGGCACGCATCAAGTCTCCTCCATCAAGTTCGGCTTTAGCTCCATTGATGTTAGCAAAAATCTGTTCTTCATTTCCGTCCACCTCATTAATTATCATTTTCGTCTTATCCAAAAGAATGCTTTCTATAAAAATCTTTCTTTCTTCTGTATTCTCCCAGTCTTGTTTTTCATCCCAATCTCTAACCTTATCAGCAACCATTCGAATATAAAACTCATCTTTATGTTTAGGTTTGCTATCATTTCTTCCGTTCCAATAGTTTCGAGTAAGGATTTCTTCATTCAAGAATAAACCGGTTTCTTTTCTTGTCGAATATTGGAATTTGTTTTTCATCAAATTCCCTTTCCCAAAATAAGATAAAATGATTGCCATTGTTGTAAGACGTTGTTGACCATCAACCACATTGTAATATGGCATATTTTCATCCATACCCTTTTTCAAGATTGTAATGTGTTGAAGACAGTAAAATTTATCTTTAATGTCTTCGTGTTTGCCAGATAATTGTCTTGAAAATTTTTTTAAATCATTTAATAACAAATATACGTCATTATCTCGCCATTCATATCCTCTTTGGTAGTCAGGTATATTATAATATATCTGCTTATTTCCGAAGATATCCACTATGTTTTGTACTAAATCATTATTCATTTCTATTCCCTTTTATTGCGTTAGACTGTCAGCTAATTCTATGATTGTCATCCCAATTAGTTTAAATTATAGAAAACTGTCAAAAACTTCCTTTCGATCTTTGTCAGATATACCACGATAGCAGTCACTGCGGAGCCATATCAATGGCTTCTCTTTTTGTTTTCTATAGTTTTCAGGTATAATTTCCTGGATTTCCTTATTGTTTGCTGATGCAAGTTCTATGAGGGAATAACTACTTATCGCAGTTTTAATCGCCTCGATAATAGGCGTATTCATATTTGCAATATCAGTATTGCCAATCTCCTTTAGCATCTCATTGTTTTGTTGAATAGCAAAGTTCGATGCTGTTATAAGTTGCATCTTTGCTGTTCCTGCCTGTTTTATTTTGCGCTCTCCCTCAAAGTCAAATGGCATAGAAAAGGCTGAACACACAAATTTACCTTTGAGAATGGCAGCAAGGGCTATCAGTGGGGCATAGATACTCCCTGTCTGTCCGCCTAAGGTTGCACAAATTAAAATAGCGTCGGTTACTTGAGAAATGACATCTTCCACAAAGCCTGTTAAATCAGACTTTGCTTTGCGTATTTCATCAAGATGAACACTTGCATCAGCTTGCGCGGCATTGTTGGCAAGTTCTTTGTTATCTGTATCACAAACGATAAGTTTGGCATCCGTGAAAAGCTTGGCATTCTTAATGTCGGAGGCAAGATTATATCCACCGTTACCGACAGCAATGATTGTTATTGGCATAATTGAAGCTTATTATTTATTGTCATATATGAATTTAACTTTAATAATTGATTTCTATACTCTTCCACTACAATAATCCATCTTATCTAATCTGCATCCAGCATCCTCCAATTCTCTCAGAAACAGCCGTGCGCACATCTCCGCATCATCTCCTGCGCGGTGGTGCTGCCCGTAAGGTATCTTGAACTGGTCGCAAAGGTAATCCAGGCTGTTGCAGCCGAAGCTGTAAAGCCTGCGGGCCGCGCGGAGGGAACAATAATAGGTGATGTCAGGCTTCTCCATGCCGTATAGCTCCAACGAGTGGCGGATGCAGCCCATGTCAAAAGCGGCGTTGTGGGCCACAAGCACGGGAATGTCTTTCAGGTATCCGCAGATTTCCGCCCACACTTCCGGGAATTCCGGGGAATGGATGGTGTCATTCGGCCGGATGCCGTGAATCTGCATATTCCAATAGCTGTAGCTGTTTCCTTGCGGGCGGACGAGCCACGAACGGGTTTCCACAATCTTTCCGTTCCGCACCACGCAGATACCTGCCTCACAGACGGAGGCACGTTTGCCTGTAGCTGTCTCAAAGTCGATAGCAATGAAATTTACTCCTTGCATGGTTTATCCTCCTCCCAAGTATAATAGTCCAACATATTTTTGGCAAAGTTGTGCATTTCGTTACGCACGGATTCCGGCTCCAGCACTTCCACCTGGTCGCCTTGGGCAAGAACCAACTGATAGAAGTCGAATGTCGGTTTCAGATGGTACTCAAAGAGCGTGGACTCGTCATCGCCCTCTATCTCCCGTTGTGATTCGTGCAGGGGCAAGGTACGCAGATAATCGGCAAAACCGCCGTAAGCCAAAAGAACAATGCGCTGTATGGGCTCATCCGACGTGATTACCCCACAGCATCCTTCAAAATATTGGTTGACATCGAAGTTCTTCTTCATCTTGAATGTCCTGCCCGTGTCCTGAATATCTGAAATACGGTCGAGGGCATATACCCGGTAGACATCGGCAGGCTTGATGCCTCTTTCTTTGTTCCTGTCTGAATAGTACGGACTGCGTGCCACCACATACCAACGGCGTTTCACCACTTTCAGACAGTATGGTTCAATATTAAACGTGCTGGCTTCCGGTTTGCCGAACCCTTGATGTGTGATGCTCAACACATGGTTGCGCCGCATAGCTTCGGCTATGGGTGTGAGCCAGGTTTGTCCTGACGGAATATCCTCAAAAATAATTCTGTCTTCCAGTTTGTTATCCGCCTGAATTTGGTTTAATGTAGCGTAGGAACTTATCAGCCAACTTTGTAGATTATTACCCTCCAACCGTTCCGGTTCATCTATGTAATACCGGTAGCCGTCCTTACGGTCGCAATCAATATACACGTCGAAGATGTCCTTGATGGCTTTCTGATGGTTGTGGAACGTGCGCAAAGGCAATTCCTCACCGTAGCCCAGCCCGCTTTCCTGCCAAAGCTCGCTGATTTCCTGGAACGTAAGGCGTTTGTATCGGCGCAGGGTGTCTATCAGCCAGACGTACCGCCCAAATAGGTTTGCTGCCATATTGCCATGATTTATGTGTTAATGCTTCAAAAGCTGCGCAAACGTATGAAACGTGGGCCTGCCCACGAATTGCCGAGTGCGGCGTGCTTTCTGCAAAGTTACTTGTTTGCTTGTGAAAAATCGCGGCATATCATTGTTTTTTCTGCTTTTCCATTCGTTTTTTTACGTGTGTCCGCAAACGGCCACCCTGGTCTGCGGCTGCCGCGTGTCGGCGTTGACATTTTTATGTTAACGGAAATGACTTTTCCCGTTTCGGCTAAACGTCTGCCGCTCAATGTGTTGCGGGGCGTGCCGCTTTGCCATCCAAAAGGGCGCGTCTTGCCTCCTTAAACAGGCCATGTTGCAGCCCAAAGCGTGCCGTTTTGGATGGCAAAACGGCACATGCAGGAAGCAAGGATGCACGTTGATGCATTTTAGTTGCATATTTGCAAATAAGGGCGGGGCGCAGATTTTTTATTTTGTTTTTTTGCTTGTGCCTCGTTTTGGCACTCGTAAATCTTATCTTTGCGGCAGGATTGATGTTAAACCCTTTAAAATAATAAGTAGTATGGCAACAAAGAATTGGAACAACGATTTTATGGCTAAAGTATTAGAAGAAGCCGCATGGAAAGAACTGTCAAGCGAATTTGCCTGGAACGAACAGCTGTTGGAAAAGTACAAGGACAAGGTTGTATGGAAAGAGATATCCGACAACAGCAATATCCTTTGGACTGTATCAATGATAGAGAAGTTCAAGAGCAAAGTGGATTGGGAGGAACTTTCCGATTCCGACAACGAACATTTGTTCACAGCGGAGAATCTGGAAAGATACAAGGATTATTGGAATTGGTCCAAATTGTCGGGTAATTCCAGTGTAGAACTGACTCCTGCGCTCTTGGAGCAATTTGCTGACTATTGGGACTGGAATGAAATCATCGACTGCTATCGCCGGGATGAATTGTACAGTATGGAGTTTCTGGAGAAATACCAGGATTATATTCCGGCATCCGCCCTGCAGCGTTCCCGCTTATGGGACAAGTTGGTTGAAGACGAAAAGAAACAATTAAAAATACGCATCCTTTCATAAAACAAAATGAAAACCATAGAAGGCTATAACGTAAGAATCTTCACGGACAACATCGAGGGCAGTGCCAGTGAGCAAATCAAGGAGTTGCTGGCAATCGATGCGTTCAGCCGGTGCAAAATCCGCATCATGCCCGACGTTCATGCCGGGGCAGGCTGCGTAATCGGCTTTACGGGAGATTTAGGCGACAAGGTAATCCCTAATATCGTGGGCGTGGACATAGGCTGCGGCATCTTGGTGCAGCCATTTGCCTGCAAGGATGAAGTAGACTGCCATGCCCTCAATGAGTTCATCCTACACAACATCCCGTCGGGTCGCAATTACAGAGACAACCGCTATGCACCGCTCCCGCAAGGGTATGCGGATGTATATCGCGAAGCCAAGGACATCATCAAGCGGTTGCGTTGTTACCGCGAACTGAAGGAGACCAAACGCTTGAACGCCGCCATAGGCTCATTGGGTGGTGGCAATCACTTTATCGAACTGGACAAGGACGAATGTGGCATGACCTACCTGGTCGTCCACACCGGAAGCCGCAACTTGGGCAAGCAAGTGGCGCGGATTTATCAGAAGCTGGCCGTGAAATGCCAGTCGGGTTGGGCCGGACTGATGGAAGAACAGGACCGCATGATTGCCGAATACAAGGCGGCAGGGCGCAAGGACGAGTTGCGGGATGCCATCCGCCAACTGCACAACTCGTTCAAGATGCGCAAGCCAACGATACCGCCCGACCTTTCATACCTGGAAGGTGCTTACCGTGAGGATTATCTGCACGATATGCGCCTCTGCCAACTGTGGGCCAAGATGAACCGCAGCCTGATTGTCAACCTCATCACGGATTATTTCATCCAACAAGGGCATATGGAAGCCAAAACAAATGATTTGGCGTTTGAGAGTGTGCATAACTACATAGGCGACGACAACATCATCCGCAAGGGGGCGATAGCCGCCTACAAGGGGCAAAAGTGCATCATCCCGCTGAACATGCGCGACGGGGCGCTTATCTGCATCGGCAAGGGCAATGCGGAGTGGAACAGTTCAGCCCCACACGGTGCCGGGCGCATAATGAGCCGTAGTCAGGCCTTCAAGAGCATCTCTATGGATGACTACCGCGCCTCCATGAAGGGCATATACAGCGAATGCCTGTCGGAAGAGACCAAGGACGAGTCGCCCATGGTGTACAAGCCGAAAGACGACATCATAGGCAACATCCATGACACTGTGGACATTGTGAATGTGATAAAGCCGATATATAATTTCAAAGCAGCGGAATAATATGGATGAACCTAAGGAATTGACAAATTTGAATCAAGGTGGTTATGGCTACCCGTTGGTCGACGTTTCCCATCTATCAGAAAAGGAGAAACAGGACTTGCTAAGACGCGGAATGCACATACCGAAGGAATTGCATTCCGACGAGGAGTTTGAACAATGGGTAACACTATTTGCTGAATGGAACACGTACAGCTACAGCGACGGGCATAAGCCCACGGAGGAAGAAAGAAACTTCGAGAAAATGGTTACCGCAAGGTATGAACGTGTTTTATGGTATCACCGCAAGCGTTTCAATGAATGGAAGAAAGGACATTTGCAACCGCTCATTGACGAGCTGGTGGAACACGCTGTCCATGATCCTCAATACGACTGGCAGTTCCTATACGAATTAGAGTACGCCAAGCTGCGCTGCATGAGAGCCTACTTCTCGCATTCCTTGATAGCGGACGAGAATGGAAACTTCGGTTTCAACCGCTGGATAGATACTTGTGTCAACCTGTTAAAATACATCAAGGATGATGATTTGCATATTTCTCAGAAACAGATTGAGCAAATGAATATCAGAAATATAGGAGATGTAGTTTCTTACGCCCTCGTAGATGCTTATGAAGAAGCGCCTATATCAAGTGATGAAGAAGATGGAATTCTCGATAAGCTCTATTATGGTAAGAAGATATATGCTCGCAAGATGGAGCGACTGTATTACAAAATACGCCTTTACAAGATGAGGGAGTGGTGGGAATAGAATAGTAGACAACATATTAAAATATCACAGAAATGAAACAGAACGAATGCATGTCAACTTCTGACTCGATTCAAACAAAGACTTATAAAGCAGCAATAATAGGCCTTGGAGGGGCTGCCGGACGAATCTTAGATAGGCTAAAAGAATGCTCTATTCCTGATGCCAGACTTTTTGCATTTGGCATGAACAGACAAGAAATAGGCGCACTGTCAATTACAGACAAGTTTATTGTAGGGAATGACGGACTTGGTAGCGGCAAAGACCGTGACATGGTAATGTCGGCGTGCCAGGCTTCAATGCCCGTTATAGAGAAGATATTATCTGTGCCTATAATGGCTGTGTTTGTTGTATGCCTGGGTGGTGCGACAGGAGAAAGTTGTATGGAAATGTTTCTTCGGAATGCGAGTCATTCCAATTTGTGGATAAAACTTCTTATTGCGACCCTACCACATCATTCGGAAGGAATGGAGAAACGTGAGAATGCAAGAAAAATCATTGAAAAGATGAAGCCGTATGTGGATAGTATTATAATTATTGATTACGAGGAACTGGAAGCGACCTCCATTGTCTCCTTGTATGCTAAAGCTGATGCTATTATTGAGGACACAATAGAATCATTTGTCAGCCTAGTCACAAAACTATCATTGGTTTGTTTTGATTATAATGATGTAATATATTTTCTACGTAAGGCAAAAACAAGAATAGTAGATTTCGTTTCAATAAATGGCGATGTAGATAACATAAGAAATAGGTTTGAAAATTTCAGTACCATACTTCCGACAAGATACTTATCAGTTAATGATATTCAAGCAATGATAGTGGAAATTCGCACATCCGAAGAAGAAAAGAATGATAATACAAAATTAAAGAAGGTTCTTGATATTCTTAATACGTTTACAGAATCGTTGCCTGGATCAATTTGGCTCTCATTGACAATATCAATAAACCCAAATATGGCAAATAATAATTTTAAGTTGAACTTCTTTCTAACCAAGAAACAATCAACATATCACGAAGAAGGTGTGTCGGAAAAACGCATTTCTTGAATTTTAATAAACCATAAAACTTTCTAAATAAGAACTATGAATTCCTTTTGCTAATCACAGCTTCATCAGGTAGACAGAAATATAAGTTTTTTTCGTGTACAATTAAGTAAAAATGTGGAAAAGAAAATATATTGGACAAGCGCCTGCAGAAGAAGCTGGATGAATTCCCTTGTTTGTCATGTCAAGCATGAGAACGTTTACATCGAAATCACCGAATTTCCCGTTTGTGCGATCCATTCTCAGCACCAATCCGGTCTTGACGGGAAGTAGCGAGAATATCAATCTTGCCACAAGGTCAAGATTGAGGGCGTACTTGGCTATAAATCTTTGGATGCGACGAAGGTTAAACTCCCTTTTGACAGAAGTCGACATTGCTGACGCAAACTTATGGAAATATATGGTTCTGTATCATACACATGGCATGAAGCATGAAAGACATGAGCTTTATGTTGCCCAAATTCATCGCATTTCCAAAATATTATTGCATAATTGGATGGATTTAGTTAATTTTGACTAGAAATATCACAAAAAATTATTGCTCATGGAAACATTATCAGATAAATTGACTACGCTTTACAATGATCATTGGGATGATTTGATAGAACAATTAGACGCCAATGGATTGCGAGATAAACTGCAATGTCCGTTCTTGATTTCTCTGTATCGTTCCGAGCAGGAAAAGGAAGAACGAGAAAAAGCACAAGAAGCAGATGATAATTGGTATGCAAAGAAAGCAGACGCAGAGCACGAAGAGTGGTATACCAAAGCAGACTTAAAAATTATGTTCTTTGGAAGAGAACCAAATTGGTGGGTAAGATACAATGAAGAAGGTGAAGATCCCGCTGATGTAGGTAGTGTCATGGCTGCATATGAAGATTATCTTGACGATAATTATAACGCTGTAGATGCACATTTTTATAAAGAGAGAATAGACCATAGAAACAGATTCCTCCTTTTTGGCGTTAATGGAATCATGTCAGGCATTAGAGAAATATTAAAAGAAATTCCCAACAAACGAGTTTCATTAATATGGAATGAAATCTCCAAACTGTCTAAGCGAAAAGGAGAAGGAGGGGAAGCTGTCAATACGTTTGAGCATAGTATTGAGCAGAGATATTTTCATGTCATTCCGAAAGAGATTGAAATATTGAAACCCGATATTGTCGTATTCCTTACTGGACCTAATGAAACAAAGTATTGTGATTATATCAGAGAGAACTTTAATATCATAGGTGAACCTATGGCACTGTCTGGCCTTCCCATAGACGATGTATCGAAGTTACAGCTCGAAGGAGTTAAACTTGCTTACCTAACCCATCATCCAGGATATATGCCAGAAGGGAAGAAAGCCAATGATTTTCATTGGACACTTTATGAAGCTATCCTTGCCGACATCAAAGAAAACATCAACAAATTATTGAAGAAAGAATAACTTGTGAACCACTTTGGCATAACCAGGCCTCATCTTTGCATTGAAATTGATGGAAAGATGAGGTTTTATTTTTCCTATGTACAACTAAAAAACGGAAGAGTATGGAAAAGAACAACAAAGTGGTAAGCAAACGCCTTCAAAAGCAATTGAATGAGTTGGTAAGTAACAGGCAATATGACGAGGCCATCCAATTATTGGAACCTATTGCCCGTAAAGGGAATGCCGATGCCCAATATAAGTTGGGAAAACTGCTTTACGGCAAAATGACTTATACCGGAGCGCGTTGGACATTGGAAAGCGTTGCCTACTGGATGAAAAAGGAAAAGCAACAAGCAGTGTGCCCGGAAGATTACCCCGATGCCAACCAAATGGTTTATTGGTACGAGGAAGCTGCCAAGCAAGGACACATAAAGGCTATTGTGGAACTTGCCGAGTGGTATATTCCTTTATCTTGTGATAATTCCCAAGTTGGGCGAATCATCAAGCAATCGCCATCTTTCGCTCTGAAATGCGACTTGGAACGGGCTTTGTCTTTGTACACGCAGGCATTGGATGGCGGGGATGAGAGTTTCTTTGATACATTGAAAGCGAGTAATCTGCTCCATTCACGCCATGTACCCAAAGAAATAAAAGATAAAATCGTGGATATATTTTACGACAGGGCTAAAAAAGGAAGTTGGCGTGCTGCCAATTCGATTTTTAATATAATAGAAACTAAACTGCGCTTCCCTGAACATAAACCATATTATGACATAGAGATAGATGAACATGAATTGCTACACGCAGACTGGTTTCGACTGTTGTTAGACCATGAGGCGGAATGTGAGAAGGAAGGGAAGTTTTCAGGGACAGATGCCCTTCGTTTACTATCTGATTTGGCAGAAAATGGCAACCAAGAAGCGTTGGATATATTGACGGATATCGGGATGAAAACGAAAGGCCTGTCCGTTTGTTGGGCCGGAGATGTCTATTATGAACGCAAGGAATACAAGAAAGCTTTGGAATGCTATTTGGCAGGAGAAGCAGTGTACAAACTCGGTGAAATGTATGAGCGGGGCGAGGGTACTGCACCCGATATGGAAAAAGCGTTCCAATATTATGTAGAAGCAGAAGACCGTTTCAACATGGGACGAATGTACGAACAGGGTCTTGGTACCCAAAAAGATTTATGGAAAGCGTTGGATTGTTACCGCCACTACATAGACGGCCGACTTATCAACTCTTCTGAGTATGAAGAACGCAATGAAACAATCCTCTACGCCCGTCGCTCGTTTCGCAACCTGAAGAAAGTGCTTTATGAGCAAAAGGACGAGGTAATCATGACGGTTGTTGCAAACAAAAAAGATGCCATTTGTACCTTTTCGTTCACCAGTTACAATGATTGTGCTTTTACGATAGATTGGGGAAATGGCTATGTAGAAAAAGTGAGCAATGAGGAAGGAGGAGAAATCCACCTGACGCATTCTTATGAGAAAGCAGGAGAATGGCACATTCATTTAAAGAGTGACGAGACACACACGCTTACCGCCTTGCATTATAACTGCGAGACCTGTGTGCTTAAAGCATTGGATGTCACACAATGTCCGATACTCCTTGACCTATATTGCGTAAACCAAAGTTTGAGATGTTTGAATGTCTCAAATAATCCGAGGTTGGAACGTCTGATTTGCCGAGGAAACGGATTGAGGACATTGAATGTCCGGAAGAATTATCGTCTTACCCAATTAGACTGTTCCGATAATCCCGGATTACGTCATATAAATTGGCATCCACGATACGCTGCGCTGTCCTTGGTTTGTATAAAGAATACCGCTTGTACTGAACAGCTTGCATCTCTCGCCGAACTGTTAAAACTTAACAAAGGCAGGATGTGCGATACAATCATGGAAACTCCGCTCCTACCGATATGTCTTCCACTTACTTATTATATGCGCTGTATGACTTGGAACGGCGTGAAAGCCAAGATGAAAAAAGGAGGATATCCTATTTGTGTAAATCATTCTTGGACGAAGTATAAAGCCGCATTCGACGATATGCGGTCACGGAATGATTTTCATTATGATGGTTCCGATCGTATTGTCTGTGAAGGCGGCTATACCCATTGTGAATGTTTTCACGCAGATAAAAAGGAATATGTACACCAAGATTTAGAAGATATGTTAATCAACTCCACTCCTTGGAGCGAAACTCTTGACATGCCTGTGCTGATGAGGGAGAAAGAAGGGTGGATGATGTTTCCCTTGGCTACATGGGCAGACGTGTTTTGCGCTTGTTTTTCAGAGATGACATACTCACATTGGAAAGAAACAGAAAAAATTATACGTAGTGAGCAGGAATTCTGGGAATGGCTTCGCGAACAACAAAAACAATAAAAACTATAAATACTACATATTATGGAGCAAAATACTTTTAAGTCCTTGTCATCCCGGTTAAGTTTCGATAATATTCTTCCGGAGTTTAAGGCCATATTTCAAAAATTAAGGCCGGATTTGTTTGAACAGGAAGATTGGAACATTTATCGGGATATATACCAAGACCTGCGAACATGTGAGGTTGATGCGTCCCAATATTCTATCCTGATATTCGAGCGTTGGGAAGATGCTTCATATCCCGGTTCAAACTGTTGTGTAGGGTATGAGGATGGGGATAATTACGATTACAGGGCAATAGGCGGATATCCATTCTTGTCAGAGATTCTAGGTATGGAGATAACAATCAGCAATAGTATTACGCTCACTCCGCAAGAACTGGCGGCCGGTTTGCTTTGGGAAATCACATACGCCCAACGTAACGGTTTGGCTGGTATTGACACAGAACATCTTACTTTCAAATACTTGCTCACACGATTTAACTTTGATGACATCTTGTTAGACTTCAAACATTTGTATCAAAAGAATGCCCCCGAATCGTTTTGGAAGGCAGATTGGGAGGCATACCGGAAAGTGTACCAAAATCTTCAAAGTCACGGAGTTTCGGAATCACGGTATATCATCTATCTGGCATCCCGTTGGGAGGGTTGTTCCCCAATGATAGACATGAACTGCTCTGTCTACGATAAAGACGCGGATGAAATTTTCCAGCCAATGGCAACGTATGTTCCTTGGTCCGAGATTTTGGGAATGAGAATCATCATCGAGCATGACATCATTATCACTCCTCAGGAATTGACGGCGGGATTGTTTTGGGAAATCACCTATTACGGACGGAATTTGTAGTCCGTAATAGGTGAAAAACACTCTTGGAAGTATTGGGGTGCTATTTTTCCATGTACTTGTTTAGCAACAAGATCACATTCACATCTGATGTTTCGGTTTCCACTCCGATACTTCCAAAACGAATGTCCGTATAACCCAACCACTCACAGACTTCTTGCTTGAATGAGGCCAGCGATAATTCATCCAACGGCTTTTCCAGCGGATATTGCAAGAATATTACAGCTGAATTGTATCGGGACAAATCCAACTGTTGGTAACGGGTCATAGACTCAATTATATAATCCAGCCGGGCATTAATGTTCGGAGTCACCGATCGGTAATCACACTGTCTGCCGTATTGCACATTGAGCAGAAACTCCACATCACTCCTCCTGAAGCTGCTACCTTCAGCAGAAAGCATCCTTACCAGATTTTCACGTTTGCTCATCTTACGCAGATATTCCTTTCGCTTGTCCTGCCTAAATTTACGTTTCCGCTTTGAACGGTTTTTACGGTCGAAATTCCATTTGATTGGAAATTCAATACGGACACAACGTTCACCTTGACGGCCTCTGCTACGGAGACGGCGCGGAGTCTGATGGCGCCAGATACTTTCCTCCAATTTATCTAAAGCGACTTCATACCTATTCGACAAAACCTTTGGACCGAATTTCTTTTGCCATGTTTCCTGTCTTTCAGCAGGTGAAAATCCCCAATAAGTGATTTCCCATAAACAGTGCATGGCTATTTCTGCATCAGTAAGATGTACGTCATCTGCCACAACAATTTCTTTGGCCAAGTCTTCTTCCCAAGTGCAGTCGTGCATCGGGCCTACGCCAATCCATTTCTCTTCTCCTTCAAATTCCCCACCATGCCATTCTACAAAGATTTTACCTTCAAAATCCTTTGCCGGTTCCATGTTGCGAAGAATGTCATATGCCTCGCGGTAGGCATAGAGGCTGTCAATATGCTCAGGCTCATGCTCCTTTAAATATGGAAGAAGTTCGTGAAAACCAACTTCTGTTATCAACTCTTTTAATGTCATAGATAGTTGTTTTTATCGTTAATATCAAATTTTCTTATTGGGATATTCGATGCTGATTGGCTGGGCAATACCATAATCAAGAAGGAACTTATTGCCTGTATTCAACTCGTTCTGTCTGTCGAACTGAACGGCATAGACATTTCTGCCATACGTTTTGGCAAAACGAACCGCATACATTGTACCACTGATAATAGGACATTGAGCAACAATGACGGTATAGGATAGAGCGGCTTGTATCCGGCAACGGGCAACCAGTCTAGTAGGATTAGCTTTCACCCCGAAGGGATATTCAGAAAGAATGGTTCCGCCGCTGGCAACAATGTCTTCCTGTAATGCCTTGTTTACTTTAGGATGTGTGATATCCAACCCGGATGCCACTACAGCTATTGTATGTCCTCCAGCATCCAAACACCCACGATGGGCTACCGTATCACACCCCAATGCCAACCTACTAATTACCGGGCGACCCTGCCTTACTGACTGTTGGGAGAAGAAATATGCCATTTCAAGCCCGTCTTTATCAGCCGCACGGGCACCAATTACAGCTACGGAATCTTCATGATAAAGCAATTCTTTATTTCCTAATATATGAATGAGTATGGGAACGTCATTATTCAAGACTTTAAGCCGACAAGGATAGTCATCCGCATAATACGGGATGGAAACAATTCCTGCCTTTTCTTGTCTTTCCAGGATCCGCCGGGCTTTATCCCATTTGCGTACATCGTTCCGTATTGTTTCTTTCAAATAACTTTTGGTGTCTATTGTATCATCTTGTAGTTGCCTTAAAGAGAGACCGGATAATTGTAGGTACAGCAATTCTTCCACAGTCAAGGTCGGAAGCCTATATTCAGCCCTATATGTATCGTATTTGTTTTCAAGATTATTCATTACATTCTCTATTTGTGAGCAAAAGTATCTTCTATATGTGCAGAATTGAGGCAGAAGAAAAATATTTTTTTCATCAGTTGAATAAAGCCATCATGCTTACTCCGTGTCAATGACACCAAGCAAGTCCTGCTGACAGGAATTTACAACGGTTGGGTGACCCCAATCCGTCGCCATAGAGAGAACCTGTAAGACTCCGCTACGCTCCATTTTGTAGGTTCTCACAATGGCAACGGTCTTTGGAAAACAGATTCGGTTTGGATGCCATCCTATAAAATAGGACTTGCTTTATGGTATTTTTCTTAGCCACCTTTGGACATCTTGGCCGGGTACGTTTTACCGTGCAAAACTACTGTGGACGGGAGAAATGTCAAGTACCGCCATGGGCTTTCGGCTGGAGGGCTTGACGGAAGCCTTCCACAAATTTTCTCGTTCCTCCAAAATTGGGGTATTCCGTCCGCACTCTCCGGCCTCATACTTGCCTTATTCTCCCTTGTGTCCGCAGTGGTTATTTGCACGTAAAACGGTCTTCCCGACCAAGAAGCTCAATGGAGCTTCACAAAAGGGAAAAGTATCAGATTTAATCAACTCTTAAAACAAAAGGAATTATGCGGACAAGAAGAATGACTATCGAGCAAGGCCGGAGAGTGGGCATAGACCGCTTTCCAAACTTCCACAAGAGCGGAAGCGTCAGGGGTATGAAACGGCTGTACTACGGCAAGGACTGCCTGTTGGTACGTTGTGGCAGCTACATCTACAATGTTTCCGCCGAGCCAAGAATTTACTATCAAGCAACCATCTAAAAACTTTTCAATTATGTATGAGACGGATTCCCCCGAATACGGGCAGCAATGCGAACTGGTCACGCCGTGGCGTGGCTATCATCGCGGAACGATTGTGGGCAGGACTGCAAAAGGTTTTATCGTGCAGTTCAGCAGCGGAGCGGAAATAGAAGTGTATGAAGATGAAATAGAATTTGACTGATATGTGCAGACTGATGACACCCCGGTTGGAGGAAGCCTTGAAAGGCTATCCCCTTTATTCCCAGGACGGCAAGGGAAAGGAAGCTGTTTGCTGTGCCATCTTCGCTCTTGGAGCGGTACGCTGGTTCATCCTTGAAGGTGAGAAAGAAGGGAACGACACCATCCTCTTTGGTATCGTGGTAGGACTTGCGGAGGACGAATACGGCTACATATCGCTTAACGAGCTGTCGGAAGTGGAGCTTGACCTTACGGCACAAGGATTGGGTAAGCTACAAGTAAGGCAACAAGAGAATTTTACTCCTACACCGTTAAAGAACTTGCAGGACTTCCGCCTACAGCAGTTCTTAGCCAGATTTGAACATTAAACAACCCGTCAACCGTGGCGCAATCAAGTGCCACGGCTGACACAAACATCAGTAACCATGCGGACGAAAAACAAGATTATAAAAGAAGTCATCCGATGTGCAGAAACAAACGGATGGCATGTGGATGCAGAGAAGCATCAGGACAAGAATATCGTCATCTTTGAGTTTTCCCAATTCACTCCTGCAGGACAGGATTTCTTCTTTTCGGCCACGATGCAGGGACGCAGCCTTGAAAGTTTGGTAAGTGACATGGAAGAGTATTATGAGGGATTTGACACAGACTCGGAAGCCTATTTGTGGCTGGATGGCAACGGGCACGGTAAAAACGGCGCACCCTACCGAATGAAGGATGTACTGGCTGACATGGAAGCGGCAGAGGAGATGGTCTGTAAGCTGCTTGAAACGGTCAGAGGCTTGACAAGTTGAACACAAATACAAACATGGCCTACTATATCTCCATTGGTGTGGCAGGCTATGAAATTTTCATCCTATCTCCGTTTGCGCCCTTTCTTCGGGAGGCCGGCAGTCTTGTAGGCAATCAGGTCATCACCACGGAACTGTATTCTCAGATTGTCCTGCATCCGGAAGAACGGCAACGGCCTTTCCGTATGGGTAATGTAATCATAAATGGTACATCGGTGTATGCCAAGGAAACGTGCCGCTTCACTCACCGAATACGACCGTTCCGGACTTATCTCTGAGAATTGTTTACATATATCCATTTCACTTTGTTTTGCCATTAAAGATACAATGCCGAAAATCAAAATGAAACAGGTTAAACATGGGAATACCACGTAGTTCATTGGATTTTCAGGGAATATATGTCCGTCTGTTCGGAAGTATAATCTGCACATGAGTTGATAGCGGAACTGGAAGATTATAAAAACAGATAGGTATATATATTTCAGCGTTGACAAGGTTGACAAGAAAGCCAATGTGCAAACCTGTCTCTTATACACATCTCCGAGCCCACGAGACAAGAGGCAATCTCG
>ERZ1027051.66-NODE-66-length-55205-cov-7.812257_pt1 | contig 55205 bp, 47 predicted proteins | sample MGYA00519429_ERZ1027051 | MGnify/ENA primary metagenome ERZ1027051 (study PRJEB26926, sample SAMN06164598) | human gut metagenome | biome: ENVO:00009003; feature: ENVO:2100002; material: ENVO:00002003 | host: Homo sapiens | place: USA | collected 2012 ... | reverse complement strand
ACAAGGCGGGATTCTGGAAATGTCCGTATCACAACGGACGTATGTGCATGGAAATAATGGATCGTTTTTTGCCTGAAACCTATAAAAAACAGTGACCCTATAATCAAATACACTCATAATGATCGGTATGGAGTCATTATGTGGATTCGCAAACATCTATTGTTTAACTTAAATTATTTTTTATGAAACATGTACTTATTCAAGAGAGGAAAAGTCTATTTCTTTTTCTAAGGTATTTACTTCTTTTATTCGTAATGCCAACGGAGCTCATTGCCCAGAGTATTACTATTTCAGGAACCGTAACAGACAGTAACAAGGAGGCCGTTATCGGTGCTAATGTCCTATTGAAAGGAACATCAACCGGGACAATTACTGATGTGGAGGGTAAATATCAGTTGACCGTTCCTGAAAATGGAACATTGGTTTTTTCTTCTGTGGGATATACTTCCCAAGAAATAGCAGTAAACAAACGTCGGATAATAAATGTCACTTTAAGCGATGACATCATGTTGATTGATGAAGTGGTGGTGGTAGGTTATGGTACAGTGAGGAAATCGGATTTGACAGGTTCAGTAGGCAAGGTTACTACCAGTGAACTGAATCAGCTTTCTACTACCGATATTGGTCAGGCTATTGCAGGTCGTGTAGCAGGTGTAGACGTAACCAGCAATTCAGGAGCACCGGGTGCCGGAACTAAAATCCGAGTACGTGGCTATGGAACTATAAACTCTTCTGACCCACTATATGTGGTGGATGGGTTTCCTGTATCTGACATTGATTATTTATCACCACAGGATATTGAAAGCCTTGAAATATTGAAGGATGCATCGGCTACAGCTATTTATGGATCACGTGGTGCTAATGGAGTGGTACTGATAAAAACCAAAGGAGGACAGTATAATTCAAAGACAAGCATCAACGCCACCGCCTATATTAGTATGGCCAAAACGACCAAGCATATGGATTTACTAAATGCCTGGGAATTTGCTACACTAAAGAAAGAGCTTGCTGCCAACAGCAATACACCGCTAAGTGCCCGCGATGAAGCGATGTACAACTACGTCATCGACAATAAATACGAAGGAACAAACTGGGAAGACGAAGTGTCGCGCACGGGCTATTCACAGAATTACAATCTGGACATCAACGGAGGTACGGATCGCCAAACCTTTAGCATAGGTGCCACTTACGCCAAGCAAGAAGGTATCTTGAAATATAATTCTATGGACATCCTGACAGGACGTATCAACAACACCTACAAATTGCCCTTGGGCCTAACACTGGGCATCAATGCGGTCTATTCGCATCGTAGTTCAAAGGGAGGAAACGGTGACGGAAACTACTTCGGCTCCATTTGGCCGGCCGTGATGCGTGCCGATCCGATGATTCCAGCATGGGATGAATACAACGACAACTGGGGCGAGATTCTATTCAGCGATCCGTCTTACCATCCTGCACGTTCCATTTATTTGGGATCAGACAAATACAGCCACTCCGTGAGCAACATGTTCGTAGGTAACTTCACGCTACAAATGGACAATATTGCCAAGGTTAACGGTTTGTCATTCCGTACCCAATATGGTATACGAGCCAACTTTAATGAGAGCAAACGCTATACGCCCGTCTGGTACGTAGCCTCTAACCAGAACAACACCAATAGCTCGCTGACCATGTCACGCAACAACTTCACTTCCTGGTTGTGGAATGGCTATTTGATGTACAACCGTGTGATAGGCAAGCACAGTATCAATTCTACATTGGGTGCTGAAATTCAGGATTTCCGTTACTCAACCCTGAGCGGTACGGCTGCCGATGTACCTGAAAATCCTAACTTATGGTACATAGACAACTCACTGACGCAGTCTTCCAAAACATCGTCGAACTCCATGCCCACTATCTCGCGTATGGCTTCCTATTTCGGACGCATCAACTATACATTTGCTTCCAAATACCTGTTGACTGTAACTGGTCGTTATGACGGTACGTCCAAATTTGCAGACTCCCAAAAGTGGGGATTCTTCCCATCATTCTCTCTGGGCTGGAATGCCCACGAAGAAGGGTTCCTGAAAGACAAGACGCCTTTCGAGCAACTGAAAGTGAGAATGGGCTGGGGCCAAGTAGGAAATGAAGCCAGTGCCGCACAGTTCGGTTACATCTCTCTGATGAATTCCAGCTACAGAGCTGTCATCGGCGATCAATTGCAGCAGGGACAGATACAACGCACATTCGCCAACTCCGAGCTGGCTTGGGAAACAGCTGAACAGGTGAACTTCGGGATTGATTTCGGAACCTTAAACATGCGTCTGACCGGTACAATTGATTACTTTGTACGTACTACCAAAGATATGATTCTGCGTACCCCAATCCCTCTGTATGTTGGAATGGGACGTGCCAACACCAATGCTGGCTCTATGCGTAACAAAGGTCTGGAAGTGACCCTCCGCTGGAATGACAAAATAGGCAAAGACTTTTCCTACTCTATTTCTGCCAATGCTTCATTCGTCAAGAACAAAGTACTTTCCCTTGGTTCACCAGACCCAATATACGGTGGCGGCGTAGCCCGTAAAGCGGAGAACTTTACCCGCACGGAAGTAGGAAGGGAAATGGCCTATTTCTATGGTTATAAGACCGACGGTATTTTCCAGAACTGGGATGAAATCAACAATTACAAGACCCCCGACGGCCAACTGATTCAACCCAACGCAGCACCTGGTGACGTAAAATTTCTGAAGACAGCCAATGACGGACTACCTCTGAATCCTGAAGATCGTACCTACTTGGGTAGCGGCATGCCAGATGCCACATTTGGCCTCAACCTGACCGCCAACTACAAAGGCTTCGATTTCTCTATGTTCATGCAGTCATGCGTGGGCAATGAGATAGCCAATGCCCTCGTGATGGACATATACTCTTCTGAATTTGGCCAATGGAACATGTCTAAGAAGATGATGAATCGCTGGCATGGCGAAGGAACCACCAACGTCTATCCCAGACTGATTGCCTCTGACCCGAATGAAAACGCACGTTTTTCCGATCGCTATGTGGAGGACGGTTCCTATCTGCGCATGAAAAACCTCCAGCTTGGCTATACGTTACCCAGCACGTTCACCAAGAAATTCAATGTCAGCAAACTACGTATTTACGGCTCAATAGACAACGTCTTCGTATTGACAAAATATAGCGGATTTGATCCTGAGATGGGAGACCTTCTGGGGAATCCGCTAAGCATCGGAGTTGACCTTGCCTCGTATCCGCGTCCGCGTACCTTCGTATTGGGTTTTAACATTTCCTTATAATCTTAAAATATCTTCATTATGAAATTGAAAATCAGACTAAGCAATAATAAAATCATAGCTGGTGCGTTGATGAGCATTGCTCTGATAAATAGTGGCTGCAATGACTTCCTAAACAAAGTACAGCCACAAGGACAAGAATCAAGTATCACTTTCATGCAGACTCAAGACAATGTAGAACTTGCCATTGTTGGGCTGTATAATATGCTTACATTCAGCCGCGGCAGTGGTCCGGATGGCGATTGGGTGGACAATCATTTTGACTGTTACTTTGGCAGCATGATGTCAGACGATTCAGAGAAAGGGAGTCAGCCTGCTGACAATCCCAATGGCCTAACACAGCTCACCATGTTCCAGCTCACGCCTTCACTAGCCTTGAACAACTACTTCTACATACATGGCTTCTGGGGTGTTTCGCGTGCAAACTTCATCCTGGACAATATAGCCAATGCCAATTTTCCTGCTAATATAAAACGACGCATGATGGGTGAAGCACACTTCTTCCGAGCTTACTATTATTATTACTTATTGCAGCATTATGGGGGTATGCCTATTTTCCGTTCTTCGGTCACGGCCTCTGACTTTGGTTCCATTCCTCGTGCCTCTTACTCGGAAACAATGCAGTTCATCATTGACGAGTTGAAAGAGGCAGAAGAGTTACTGCCCAACCGGGAAGAATACGGATCAAGCGATTTGGGACGCGCTTCTAAGGGTGCCGCCCGTGGTATGTTGGCACGTGTTATGCTCTACAGGCTAGGTACGGATACTGAATGTCCGGACACTTGGCAAGACCTATACGATGTTACAAACTCCATTATCACTTCCGGTAGCTATCAGTTAGTGCCTAATTATGCCACTTTATTCGAGGAAATTACCGACGGCGACTATCGAAGAGAATCACTGTTTGAATACACTGGAAAAAACGGAAGCCAGAACGCAGGTATGGTGCTCTCTTGGTTTTTTGAGAGAAACAGAAGTGCTGCCGGCGGTTGGGGATTCAATCAGCCTACTCAGAATTTGGTGGATGCTTTCGATGTAACCGACCCACGTCTGAGCTGCACAGTTTACGGCATTGGCTACAATAATGGAATTTTGTATGGCACTCCTTCCGGTTTCCCTGATAGGGCTGGACAGATGATGACCAACTATTACAGTCGCAAAGTGGCTACTTATGACGGTGACTCAGGGCAAGATGCCTTGCTGACTGGTACGACCAAAGCAGTATTTGTTATTAGGTATGCCGACATATTGCTGATGCATGCCGAAGCTGCCTACTATCTGCAGCGAGAAGACGAAGCCCGCCAAAAAGTCAATGAAGTACGCAGACGTGCCCGTGAATCTTCCTATTGTCAAGGATTCACTGTTGGAGCCCCCAGGGAATTTGTTTACCCAGACGTTACTCCCAAAATTCCGGATCTTGATAGCTCCATAACAGGTCAGGCATTGCTTGAAGCTATTTGGAACGAACGCCGTTTGGAATTCGGCATGGAAAACATACGTACATACGACTTGATTCGTACGGGGCGTTTGCTCGATCGGCTGAGCAAAGTAAAAGATCAATATCGTACCGGAGGCACGGGACCTATCAACACTAATAATAATGCAGACATGGAAATCCGCATACCGAACATAGGTAATAATATCCAGCAATATTGCCTTAAGGTAAATGTCCCTGGAATTGGTGGAGGCGAACGCTACTTGCCTTTACTTGCTATCCCTAACACTGAAATTACCTATTGGAATATTGAACCGAATCACAATAATTAATTTTATTTTTTGAAATATGCAAACAATGAAACATTTCACCTATATCTTCCTACTTGCCTTTACTGTATTGGTGGTAGGATGCAGTGACAACGAACTTGAGTTTTCCGAAAATTATGATATTCCTTGGAAGATTTCCACAATAACGGCAGTCAGCCCCTTGAGCGCAGTTCCGGGAACTGTCATTACCATTCAGGGCGAGAACTTAGGTTCTGATCTTGTTTCAAGTACCGGAATTACAATCGGTACGGAAATCTGTACTATCGTGTCGCAATCGGCAACCAGCATTACTATTATAGCTCCTAGTTTCCAGACATCGGAAGAGCTTGATGTGGTTGTACTGAATTTGCATAATCGCAAGTTTGTATTTGAGAAAAAATTTGTTCCTATACAAGAGTAATCTTTAATATATAAAACTATGAATATGAAAAAGAGTATTAGTATTTTGATGGCGGTATTTATTGTTAGCCTGTCAGTGTCGGCACAGACATGGCAACCTGCCGATCCGGATGCAACGCCGGAAGCCAAACAACTTTTCACACGGTTATTGAATATCCAATCCAAAGGAATTATGTACGGGCATCAGGATGATTTGATGACGGGGCATACTTGGTGGTATGAACCGGGACGTTCCGACACCAAAGAGGCTGTAGGTGATTATCCTGCTGTGGCAGGTTTTGAGTTAGGTGAAATAGAATTAGGAGGAACTTTAAGTCTTGATTCGGTGGCATTTGCCAATATGGCTGAAAGAGTACGCTGGTTCTATGGGCAAAATGGTATCATCACTGTCAGTTGGCATTGTGTGAATCCCATTACTTCACAGTGGCCAGGAGTGAAGGAACCCAACGGTACCGGTTCGGCATGGGAAGTCAAAATGCTTTCTGCCGACAAAATGAATGCGGTAAGAAGTATATTACCTGGCGGTTGCAATCATGAGATGTTCAATTCTTGGTTGGAAAGGCTGGCTAAGAACTTCCTTCAGTGGCGAGATGAAAAAGGAGTGCTGATTCCTTTTATTTTCCGCCCTTATCATGAGCATTCCGGAAGTTTCTTCTGGTGGGGAACCGAACGTTGTTATGCCGAAGAATATGCTGCATTATGGCGGTATACAGTAAACTTCTTGCGGGAGAAAGGGTTGCATAATATCCTCTATGCATATAACACGGACAAGGTATATTCAGCAGAAGAGTATTTAAGTGGATATCCCGGTGATGAATATATTGACATGCTGTCCATTGACTGGTACGGACAAGGGGAAGAATTCAACAAGAACATAGATAAGGCGCTGGAATTTACTACACAAATTGCAGAACAGAAACAAAAGCTGCATGCATTGAGCGAGTGTGGTCCTATCAGTGCTGATTTGCAAAGGATTCTTGCTCAATATAAAACCTCGTACGTACTTACATGGCGGAATGCCCCTCCCCGAGGTGGGAAAAAGCGTTTTGTACCACTTACAGCCGAACAGATAGCCCAATTGCCTGCGGATGCGCGTACAGCTTATGAAAACAGGCTGAAGCAGCCTAAGCATGAGGACCTACTTAAATTGATGAAAGCGAACAAACGGTATTTGTTTTTGAAGGATATTCAGAACATCAAATAATCCCATAATACATGAGAATAGAGAAAATAATGGCATTCGCTTCAGTCGGTCTTCTGTTGACCGGCTGTGGCGAAGCACCGTCAGGCAAATATTCACGGGGAGTGGGTATCTATCCCGGAAACCCCGATGAAACATTCGCGCCTGAATTGGTGGAAGACAATGAAACATACAGAAATGTGGCTGCTTTCAAGGCAGCCTGGCATTCGTCAAGCTATGACTATAATCTTACGGCACAATTGGTGACAGACGGCATCATAAGTACCGAGGAGCCTAGTACTATCAACGTTTCGACTCAAAACGGTCCTTTGATGAAAAATGAGCGCGAATGGTTCTTTGATGACAAACCCGATTCTAAATATATCGTTGAGGGTAATGATATCTACTTGCAGTTTGACTTTAACAACATAGATATTGAGGCTGACAGGATTGTACTGCGTGGAGATGTGGCAATTGACAGCCAGAAGTCGGGAGGATATGAAATAGCGGCGTATGCAACCACCGATGGTGTGAAATGGGAGGAACTGAATAACACTAAAGGCAATGGCTATCCTGGTACAGAACCTGCAGTAATAAAGGAGAGAAGTGCACGCAGTACCGTGAAGGCAGAACCGAACGCTTCTCCTGTAATATTCAAATACGACTATAAACCCACTGTAGAAGAACCTCCTGTGATGCTGTTCAACAACAGGCGCGTAAGTCGTCCGTTGACTTACGAAGTAAGTCTGAAATCCGCCAAGAAATATAAATCATATAGATTTGTATTCAAGACGAATGCTGCTAAGGACTGGGCGTTCCATACACTGGACTTTTATAGGGATGGGAACCATGTTCCCGCACTTCCTTCCACTTCTTTCTGCAGTGTATGGAAAAGTGCTTCTGCCGGTGAAGAATGGATATATGTTGACTTGGGTGCTCCAGCCGAGTATGACAAAATCAATCTTTATTGGATAAATAAGGCTATAAAGGGAGTAGTCCAAGCATCTGATGATGCCAAGATATGGACTTCTATCGTTGACCTACCTGGAGGGGACGGGAGAGAGGATGTCATCGAACTGAATAAAACGGTCAGGAGCCGTTTTGTCCGTTTGCTGCTTACCGAATCAGAATCTGGAGCTCCTTACCAACTGAGTGAAATGGAGATATATGGTAAAGGAGGACTGGTGCCACGTCCACACCAACCCCTCGCAGAATCTGACAACCGACAATTCTTGAGTGGAGGTAATTGGAAGCTGCAACGCGCATCACAGGTTAACGGTTCGGGTGAAGCTATTTCCAAAATAGGTTATTCGGATAGTGATTGGATTCCTGCTACCGTTCCTGGTACAGTGTTGACTAGTTATATGAATATCGGTGCCATTCCTAATCCCAATTTTGCAGATAACCAACTGCAGATTTCAGAATCATACTTTCTCTCTGATTTTTGGTATCGAAATGAATTCACTGTGACTAATCCCGAAGATTATGTCTTTTTGAATTTTGATGGCATTAACTGGAAAGCAAATATATTCTTAAACGGGAAAAATATTGGGAATATAGATGGTGCATTTATGCGGGGCAAATTCGATGTATCGAAACTGATTGTAAAGGGGAAGAATGTCATAGCGGTACAGATTGTCAAAAATGCTCATCCGGGTGCCATCAAGGAACAAACAGCTTACAGTACAGACCAGAATGGAGGAATTCTGGGAGCGGATAATCCCACTTTCCATGCCACCATTGGCTGGGACTGGATTCCCACTATCCGTGGTCGTGATATCGGTGTCTGGAATGATGTTTTCCTCACATACAATGGAGCAGTTACAATCGAAGATCCTTTTGTCCGGACTGAGCTTCCATTGCCTGATACCACATCTGCTAATGTTTTTATTGACCTGACCCTTAAGAATCACTCGGACAATGAGGTGAAAGGAATATTGAAAGGCGCTTATGGAGAAGTCACTTTCCAGCAAACTGTCACTCTTTTGCCCAGCGAAGAGCATCTGGTAAAACTTGATGCAACAAAGATACCGGAACTCCATTTAAAGAATCCCAAATTGTGGTGGCCTAAAGGATATGGAGCCCCTCATCTTTACGACGTTGAATTCTGTTTCGAAACCGATGGCAAAGTAACGGACAAGACCTCTTTCAAATCCGGTGTACGTCAGATGACCTATAGCGAAGAAACATATAAACCGAGTGGAGGAATGTCCGTCGGTTCTTTCGGGCAAAGTGAACCACAACGTTTAAGCTTGTTTATCAACGGTCGGCGTTTTATAGGCTTCGGAGGTAATTGGGGATTCGGAGAATCAAACCTCAATTATCGGGAACGAGAATATGATATTGCGGTGGCTTATCATGCAGACATGAACTTTACCATGATAAGAAACTGGGTAGGACAGATTGGTGACAAGGAGTTCTACGAAGCGTGCGACCGACATGGGATTATGGTCTGGCAGGATTTTTGGCTTGCCAATCCTGTGGATGGTCCCAATCCTTACTATACAGAGATGTTCAATGCCAATGCTTGTGATTATCTGAAGCGTATCCGGAATCATCCTTCCATAGGTATTTATGTAGGACGGAACGAGGGAAATCCCCCTGCTGGAATAGATGATTATCTGCGTGGATTGGTGTTTAGGGAACATCCCGGATTGTATTACATCTCAAATTCAGCCATGGGGGTGGTAAGTGGTGGAGGTCCGTATAGAGCACTGTCCCCGAAATCCTATTTCCAGTCTTATGGGCACGACAAATTCCACAGTGAACGCGGGATGCCTAATGTAATGAACTACGAAAGTATGCTGCTTACTTTTGGTACGGATAAAATAGAACCTGTGAATACATCGGAAACTCCCAATCCGGTTTATGGCCTTCACGATTATACATTGGGAGGAGGAAAGGGATCATCTGCCCAAGCGGCTTCCTCTTTTAATGATATGATAGAGAAGGCATTCGGACGCCCCCGGGATGCAAAGCAGTTTGCAGAATGGGCACAATGGATCAATTATGATGGCTATCGTGCAATTTTTGAGGGTAGAAGTGAGCACCGCCGTGGCATGCTGTTGTGGATGAGTCATTCAGCATGGCCTTCCATGGTATGGCAGACCTACGATTATTATTTTGATCCGAATGCAGCATACTTCGGTTGCAAGAAGGCCTCTGAGCCGCTCCATATCCAATGGAATCCATTGCGTGACGATATAGAAGTTGTCAATTATCATGCATTTGACCGGACTGGACTGACTGCTACGGCCTCGCTTTTTAATCAGGATGGGACATTGCAATGGACAAGGGAAACAAAACTAGACATTAAGGAAGACCAGACGGTTGCTTGTTTCCCCCTTGAACAACCTGAAACCCTGTCTGACACTTACTTTATCAAACTGTCCTTGACGGACAGTGATGGTAAACAGTTGTCCGACAACTTCTATTGGAGGGGTAAGGAAGATGGTAATTACAAGTCTCTGCTACAGCTTCCAAAAGTGTCGGTATGCAAAAATGTTACTGTAAAGAAGACCGGTAAGGAATGGCTCATAAGGGCTGTTTTGAAGAATGAAGCCCGGACACCGGCTCTGATGCTCCGTTTAAAGGTGGCAGGTGAGAAATCAGGTAGGATGCTGCTTCCTGTATTCTATTCCGACAATTATTTCTCATTACTTCCCGGAGAAGTAAAAGAAGTGGATATACGGCTTTATGATGCTGATACATATGGTGAGAAGCCTGTATTGGAGGTATTAGGGTTCAATTTATGAGTATCTGTGAATATATCATCAATCCATAATAATAAAGAATTGATATGAAAAGTAGGATAATTTATGGGGCACAGAACGAAGCGTATAAGTTTGGATAGCTCTTATTTGAGGTAAACGGTTTGTTGTTCAGTATGTTACGTTGTTGTACTATGGACGGGGATACAAAACGAAACGTTTAAGTAGGTTTAATTCTTGTTTAATTATGGAGGGGTAGAGTAGGGGTTTTCTTTATTGAAACTTTAATTCTGGGGCTGTATGGTTTAGCTGTACGGCCTTTTTTGTGTCTCATTGGTAAATATCTTGCCAAGTGGGTTTTGGTGGCTTATGGGGCTTGTTTTTAGGTATTTATTTGGAAAGACGATTTTCGATTTGTGCCATTTTGTTCGTAGTTCAAATCTGTATAACGGGTAGAAGGGCAGGGGAGGGGAGGAGAGTCTGAATATATGATTGTTGAAAAAGGAAGGACTATTGGAAGGACAGAAAGGAAGGACAAAAATGAGATAATGGAAGGACAAAAATCGGTTTTTAGGGGGGGGCTTATAAAGTGGGAAACATACCGTTTTTTTTAGTTCGGACACGAAAAACGGGCGATATAGGGTAGGAAAAAACACTGTTTTTTCATCTTTTTACATTATTATATATAGTGTAAATCAATATTTTAACTCTATTATTTGTGCCTATTTAGGGGTGCCCCCCCTAAAATGGACTGTTTAAGATACTACTTGGATGATTAGGGGGGATCGTTGGAAGGTCTATAAAGTACTTTCATGACCTCTATCCTACGTCTGCAAGTCCAGAACTCTGAACATCCGAAACAGGCCTTTCCTTGGTTTCTTTGGTACATTCCAATTGTTCGACCCGCTCTCGAAGTCGTCCAATTTCCTCAGCCTGTTCTTGGAGTTTATTATCTTTTTCCCGAATTATAGACAATAAAATATTGATGGGACTTTCTTGTTTGATGGTCTCATTATCGCTATTTTTATTATCTAAATTGACGTCATAGTGTTCTGATATTGGTCTTGAGGACTGCTTGTTTTTAAACATATCCCCCTCTCCCATTAAAATGTATTCAGGAGATACTGAATATTTGGAGCATAATAATGCCATTAAATCAGTGCCAGCATTCATTCTGTTATTCAGAATTTCTGAAAATTTTGCAGGCTTAACCTTTAAAGTTTCTGCTAATGCTGTTTTTGTTAGTTCTGGGATTTTGTTCAATAGGGCATTTATTACCTCTATTGTACGGCTATTTATCTGCGTTTTATCCATAAAATCTGAATTTATTGTTATTTTCTGGAATAAAACTTTTGTTTATTTCAGAAAATCTGTATATTTGCATCGAGTTAAGAAATTAACAGCGGCCAAATATACAAAAAGGCCATTTGATTAACGAATTTTTAATATTAAAGAACATGAAAGCAATTAAAGTGACAGTTGACTATGGCGAATGGAGCAAGGTGAATGACTTTCTCCGCGAACTTGACGGAGAAGACCTGTTCTCTTACCAGATCGACAATGTTTCATTCGTGATCGTGGCCATTGGCGAGTACTCAATGTCTTGGGCAAAAGCGATGTTAACCAAGACTTTTGATGAAGAGGTGATAGTAATTAGTTTAAAATAAGATAGTTATGAAAAAGCAAGTAACTGTAACAAAAGAGAACCGGGAATTTTTGGAAAAAGCTTTCAAGGTTAGTTCTGTTATGATTTGGAAGGCTCTCACTTTTGAGAGTGACACGGATCTTGCCCGGAGGATCCGGAAACTGGCTGTAGAGCGTGGCGGTATCGAAATGTGTTTTTGCCCGGTACTGGAAACGATGCATGACAGTGATGGTTATATGCGCCAGTACCTACCCAACGGTGTCATGCTGGAATTCAACAAGAATGACGGTAATGGTTCTGTGTTTTTCAAGGGAAAAGAGGTGAGGCATTATGACCAGGTAATGGTCAGTGAGATAAAGTTTATCCAAGGCTGGGCGATGACATTGAAATAAGGGAGGGTGATATGGAATACTACAACGGTAAACTTTGTATCTCAATGCGGGAACTTGCAGACAATGGCGTGATGACTATGGCCTACTGTAATAAGCTGGCTACTCGCAAAAAGATCGATATCGCCCGCCGTGGTGATAGAGGAGGTTGTGCCCTTGTGGTAGTTGACAGTTTCCCTCCCCGCTACAAGGAAGATATCTACACTCGTTTTCCTGACAGTGATTCCGTTCGCCTTGCCGGTTGGGTCCGTTCGAATTACGAGATCGATCAGGCTGCTGTCGTTTTCTTCCACGACCGTGAGAAAACCGGCCTTGATTTGAAGCCGGAGAAGATCCGTGAGTATATTACGAACGCCAGCGTCCTGAATACCTGTATTCGCCTGTATGACAACGCGCGGACCTACCAGCGTATTGCCGGCGACAAATACGACTGGGGTAAGATGGCCGCTGCCGTTGACAGTCTCCGTACGCAATTCGGGCACACGCTTCCGGGCAGCATGCTACGTTTCCGCAAGAAGGTCGCCGAGTACAGGCGTGACGGCTACGGCTGTCTTATCAGCGGCAAGTTTGGCAACCAGTCGGCCCGTAAGGTGGACTACCGTACCGAACGCCTTATTCTGGGCATTGCCGTGCTTCCCAACAAGCCGTTCAACACCAACGTGGCGGAGATGTACAACCAGTTCGTGTGCGGTGAACTGGACGTTTATGATCCCGAGACGGGCGAGCTGTTCAATCCGGACGACTTCACCGACAAGAACGGCGAACCCCGTGTTTTGAGCGAGACGACCATCAACAACTACCTGAACAAGCCGAAAAACCGGGTGTTGATAGAACACAAACTGTCAAGCTGGACCACGTTCATGCACGAGCAGATGCCGCACGTCCACCGCCATGCCCCGGAATTCTCCTTCAGTAAAATCTCGTTCGATGACCGTGACCTTCCCCGCAAGCTTAAAGATACCAAGGCGCGCCCGAAAGCATACTACGCCTATGACGTTGCCAGCCAGTGCGTGGTCGGTTTCGCGTACAACCGCAACAAGAATGTGGACCTGGTGGTGGACATGTTCCGTTCCATGTTCCGGCTGATCGACCGGAAAGGCTGGGGCTGCCCGGCGCAGGTGGAGGTCGAGAACCACCTGATGAGTCAGTGGAAGGACAGTTTCCTGAAGGCCGGCGTGATGTTCCCGTTCGTCCGTTTCTGTGCCCCCCAGAATTCCCAGGAGAAGTACGCCGAGCAGATGAACGGTGCCAAGAAGAAGGCCGTGGAACACCGGAACCACCTCGGTATCGGGCGTTTCTACGCGAAGGACCGCCACTACCGTACGGAGAGCAGAAAGGTCTTTGACGAACAGAATGACACCTATGAGGACAAACAGTATTACAGCTGGGACGAGCTGGTCGCCGATGACATGCGCGACGTGATGGAGTTCAACAACTCGCTTCACCCCAACCAGAAGAAATACCCCGGCATGACACGCTGGCAGGTTCTTGAGGCGAACATGAATCCGAACCTTGAACCCATAAACAAAGCCGTTCTGGCCCGCTTTATCGGTGATCATGTGGAGACAAGCGTTCGCCGCAACTCTTACTGTCGGGTCGGATATACGGACTGGTGGCTGAGCGGTACCGGGGTGCTGGAACGTCTGGCACCGAACAACTGGAAGGTGGACGCCTACTACCTGACCGACGATGACGGCAACATCACCGACGTGTATATCTACCAGAACGGCATGTTGGTGGACAAGTTGCAGAATGTCGGCACGTTCAACACCGCAGACTGTGAGCAGACCGACGCGGACAGGACGGTATTCGTGGAACAGCAGAAAAAAATCTCCGGCTTTAACGCATACATCAAAAACAACGCCATTTCCGGCGTGGGGGTATCAAAACCCCGTCCGGAGAAAGAAAAGGCCGTAGAGGCCGTGGAATTGCCCTCCATGGACATGGAAAGCCCCGCTTTACAGGAGACTTTCCTTCCGCCGGAGGATTACAGCCGCAAGGCCCTGGATGATTTCATGTAACAGCATTATAACGATATTAAATTAAGATTAGAACATGATTACAACGGAAAATAAGAAACGCATATCGGAGGCCATCTCGTCCCAGCGGGCTAACTACCCGAGTGACGCCAAACACGCCGCCTCCCTGGGTATAACAACTTCGGTTTACAGTGCCGTGAAGAACGGCCAGACCGAAAAAGTGTTGAGTGATGCCAGCTGGATCACGATCGCCCGCAAACTGGGTGTCAGCCTTCGCGGCGGTATGGAATGGAAGGCCGCCCGCACTGCCACGTTCGAGTATATCACCGCCCAGCTGGAGTTCTGCCAGGAAGGTGGCCTGAGCGGTATCCTGTGTGACATGGCCAATATCGGCAAGACTTTCACCGCGCTTTACTACGTGAAGGGACACCGCAACGCCATCTATATCGATTGTGCCCAGGTGAAAAGCAAGCAGCGTCTGATCCGTAAGATAGCCAAGGAGTACGGCGTGAGCAGCAACGGCCGTTATGTTGATGTTTATGACGACCTGGTGTACTACCTGCGTTCCATTGAGACCCCGCTGATTATCCTGGACGAGGCTGGCGACCTCCAGTATGAGGCATTTCTGGAACTGAAGGCGCTGTGGAACGCCACCGAGCACTGTTGTGCCTGGTACATGATGGGGGCCGACGGTCTGAAAGAGAAAATAAACCGCTCCATTGAATGCAAGAAGGTAGGCTACACCGAGATGCTGAGCCGTTATGGCGACAAGTACAGCAAGGTTACCCCGGATGACGGAAAGGAGCGCGAACGATTCCTGAACGAACAGGCCCGCATAGTTGCCAAGGTGAACGCCCCGGAAGGGACGGATATCGCCCAGATCGTGAGGAAGAGCGGCGGCAGTCTCCGTCGTGTCTATACCATTTTTGAACTGATGAAACGTGCCTGAAGATGAAGAGCCCAGCGGAGAAGGAAAGAAAGGAGTCGGCTCCCCGTCGTGCGTACAGCCCCGGGGAGATTATCGCCCGTAAGTATGAACCCCTTCCGTGGGGCCCCCGGTGGAGCGGTCCGTTCGGCTGTCCGGACATTAATGAACTGTGGTTTATCAGCGGCCAGTCGGCCAGTGGCAAGAGTTCTTTCGTGATGCAACTCGCCTACGAGTTGTGCGGTTACGACAGCGTGCTTTATCTTTCCTACGAGGAGGGGTTGAACCAGTCGTTCCAGCAGCGCCTGATCCGTTTTCACATGGACGAGATGCGCGGGCGTTTTCGTGTTGCGGTTGATGACACGCTGGAGGAACTGGTGGAACGCCTTGCTCGTCCGAAAAGTCCGCACTTCGTTATCGTGGACAGCTTCCAGGTGGCCGGGTGGACCTATGACCAAGTCAGTATGCTGGTCAAACGTTTCCCCCGGAAGAGCTTCATCTTCATTTCCCAGGAGCACAAGGGGCAGCCGATGGGTAAGGCCGCTGTCCGGCTCCGTTACCTGGCAGGCGTGAAGATTCGTGTCGTGGCTTACAAGGCCTTTTGCCAGGGACGTGCGACGGAAAATCCCGGCAGTTATTTCGTGGTTTGGGAGGAAGGCGTTTTAAGGACAAGTAATAATTTATAAACATCATAGGAATGAGCAAGTTCAAGGAAATTATCGAAATCGTGGCCCCGGTTTACATCAACCCGAAGCCGGAAGGAGTTCAAGCACGTGAGACATATCACTCCGACGGTCACGTGTGCAGTTGTTGCAAGGGCAACCGGTGGTTCTGGGGTGAGGACGAAATGGGTGAGCGTGTGAAACGTGACTGTCCCGTTTGTAAGGGCAGCGGCAGCCTTGATGCCGTGATAACCGTCGAGTGGTCCCCTTCAGCAGTACGGTCATGAGAAAGGAGTATTACAATTATGTGGTGAAGCTGCCCGTGTTGCTTCATGACCTGTTCCGCGAGAAAGTCGCCGACTACCATTTCACCGACATGACCGTGGTGATGAACCATCTGGTGAAGTCCTACATTCGTGTGACGTGTGGAGGAAAAGTTTCCACGGCTACCCGGCGCATCCTTCTCCACATGGACCGTATTCCCGACATGGGATTCTTTTTCCGCCGTCAGGAAAAGGCGGTGCTGTTTTTTGAGATGGATCCGGCCGTCACTGACAGCTTGCAACATGCCATTGCCTCCGGTGGTTGGAGCAACCGCCAGCGGCTTGCCGTTTGCCTGGTGTGCGCTTTCTGTTGCGGTGCCGACGTGACCCTGAATAACCTTTCGATGGAACTCGCCGCTGAAGAGGTGTTCCGCCGCCCGGAAGGTTACCTGGTCCATACTTACGTGAGCAACTATCAGTACGTGTTTCTAAAAGAGACGGCTTCGGCCCAGCGCATGAGCGTGGAAGGTATCCTGACGGCAGCCGCTGAACTGCTGGTGGGATCGGATGACGGCGGTACTGATTACCATATCCCCGAAAGTCTTGGGCGTGTCGCTGAAAGCGTGCTCGGGATAAAGGGCAGCACGTTGAAAGATTTCCGCCGCCAGCGTCTGGTGAGTATCCGCACGAACACCATCGGTCCGGACCGTATCTCCGCCTTCATGGAAAGGCACGGTATCGCTTCCGCCCGGGAATTTCTTCGCCGCGTGGTCCTCTTCTTCCTGGAGGCGCGGTACCTGATTTACCGCAAGGAAATAGAGCTCGGGGAGGATGACCTTCCGGAGGAGGAAGAGGCTGACTGGGAGGAAACGATGTATAGTCAATACCAAAAAAGAGATTTTGCAATTTCAACATATAATGATTAACAATTAAATTTTAACTGAAATGATTACAGAAAAACAGAAAGAGGCGGTAAAGAAACTCTGCCAGTACGTGGGTAACTTTTGTGAGGAAAACGGCCTTAGTGCTTTTATGAGCGTTGCCGCCAGTGAGGACCATCCGGACGGTCTTGAACAGATAGCCGGCTCGATTATTACCGGCAAGACTGAACATATTGTCGGCTCTATTTCTGGGATTGTCAAAGCGAATAATAAAGTCTATATGTTGCTTTCCGTGGCGCTTATGCAGGCTTACACGAGGAAGGCTGACATCAACACCATCCCGTTCGGTGGAGATTTGAATATGAATTGAAACAAGCCATGTAAATAGTCATGAGTGAGGACAATAAACAGAGTATAATGAACTTCCGCAGGTTTTACGCTTCCTTCAACCATCTGCCCTGTCAAGGCGACCGTGAGGAGCTCAAACGACAGATCGTACACGAGTACACATGGGGGCGCACGGACAGCCTTCGTGAGATGAGTCGTGACGAGTACAACGCCTGCTGTGAAGGACTGGAGAAATTGACCGGGCGCAAGGATGAATTGAAACGGAGGCGCAGCGTATGCCTCCGCCTGATGCAGCGTCTGGGTGTCGATACCACAGACTGGGCACGTATCAACAATTTCTGCCAACACCCCCGGATTGCCGGCAAGCCTTTTGCCCGTATCGGGTTGGAGGAGCTGGAGGCGCTTTCGGTGAAGCTCCGGACGATCGAGCGCAAGGGCGGGCTCCGACAGAAGAAAGACGTGAGAGAACCGGGCGGCATCGCCTATGTTTTTATAGACCCGAATGCCCCCAAATGTTAAATATCAACCTTTTAAAAAAAAGAACGATGAGTGACGAAACAAGACAGGCCGTCATCATGACGGACGAGGAGAAAGCTGAATTCGAAGCTTTCAGGAAAGAGAAGGCCCGCAAGGCCAAACTGGAGAAACAGAAGGCCGATCGTGAGGCCTACAAGCAGATGGTGGACGAGGAAATCGAGAAATCAATCCCGATACTGCTCGCCATCAGCGGACAGATCAGGGAGAGCAAACAGCGTGTTCTGGATAACTTCCGTGATATTCTGGCTATGAAATCCGACCTGTTCGGTGACCGTATCAAAGATGACCAGCGCACGCACACTTTCACCAATTCGAAAGGTGACCAGCGTATCACGTTGGGTTTCTACGTGACCGATGGCTACCGTGATACGGTAGAGGATGGCATCGCTATCGTGAAGGAATACATAACCGGGCTTGCACGTGACGAGAAAACGAAGGCACTGGTATCGATGGTGCTGAAGCTGCTCTCCCGTGATGCCAAGGGCACGCTGAAGGCGAGCCGTATTGTACAGCTGCGTAAGATTGCCGAGGAAAGCGGTGACGAGCAATTTCTTGAAGGCGTACGCATCATTGAGGAAGCCTACCAGCCGGAGGTTAGCAAGCAGTTCATCCGTGCCGAACGGAAGGATAAAAACGGGGTTTGGACCCCGATTCCATTAGGGATGACAGAATCATAAATTAAATAAAAATAAGGAGAACATTAGTATGGCAAAAATCACAGTAAAAAGTCAAGAAACGGCTGTAGCAATAGTCACCAGCTTAATAGAAAGTGCATTTGAATTTAGCTATATGCCTCGCAATTATTCAATAATCAAAACCCTTGCAGCAAAAAGGACAGTAACAGACTATCTGATACGTAAAGGTTTTTCGAAAGATGATTTTGAAGTTGAGTAGTTAAATGGTTTAATAGCATGGCAAAAAAACTGCATAATAATGAATAAGATGGAAAAAGTAATAGTAAAAATAGAATTGGATAGAGATGATGTATCTGCCATGATGCGTCTTGCTGGAAGTAAATTAACGGATGAGCAGTGGGACAAAATGAAAGGTCAGGAATGCACGCTCAACGATGAAGACTTGGAAGACCAAGCCGTACAAATGAAACTGGCTTTTAGTGGCTTTGCTTTCTATAAATTACTTAAAGACGAATAGTGAAATAGAGTAAAACAAATCAGACATGAAACAACAGATAAAGAAAGAACCGAAAGTGGCCTTGTGCCGGCGTTGCCATGGCACGGGCAGAATTGAGACCGGGCGGCTTTTCCGTAAAACGGAGACTTGCCCCCAGTGTGAAGGTAGCGGGCGTGTGACAGTCAGCGCGGAAATGGCGCTGGATATCCGCCCATACAAACCAAAGGAAAAGCCCATGGAGGATTAGCAGGTTATGGGAAAGCGGCACGGAGTGAGTTACCAGAAGCGTGTGGCTGATATCAACAGGATATATGACCAGTATGTCAAGACCGGTGTTCCTAACCGGGAAATTTGGCGGCGGTACATATATCCTGTGTATGGTATTAGCGAGCGTACTTTTTATAACATTCTGAACGCTTCGGCCGATCCCAGGAACGACTTGCCGGAAGACACGCAGCTGTTTTTCAAATTTGGGGAGGAATGAATATGAAAGAGTTTTTTGAAGTATTGGAAGAACATGCGGACGCTGCTATTTTTATAGCCTTCTTTGTCTATATGCTGGCGGATTGCATCACCTCCAATTTAAGGAAGAAATAATAAATATAGTACAATATGGAAGTAATTGATATAATGCAGCACATTGATGAACTGTTACAGGGGTATTCTAATGAGGAATGCGCCCGAATTCTGAAAGAAGTGGTAAATGGATGCCAGACACGCATCGAGAGTTGCGAAGAAGGTGTATATACAAACTTATAGCGGGTAATTCATGAACAAGGACGTGAAGGTCATCATCGGTCGTATTCTGAACGACCTGCGCGTGGAACTGGGTGACGAGTTCAACCGTAACTTTGAGCGGCAGGCCTTCTTCTCCGAGGCGTGGACGCGTCGGAGAAGTCCCACCCGCCCCGGCGGGCATATCCTGGTGGACAGCGGTGAGCTCCGGCGCAGCATCCAGAGCCGTACAACGGAGAACAGTATCACCTTTTATACCACGCTTCCTTACGCGGCCATTCATAACGACGGTGGCGAGATTGTGGTGACGGCGAAGATGAAACGTTTTTTCTGGGCGAAGTACTATGCCGCCACCGGAGCTTTCGGACGCAAAAAGGACGGCAGCCCCCGCAAGGACAAACGTACCGTCCAGCTATCGTCAGAGGCGGAGTTCTGGAAAGTGTTGGCGCTCATGAAAGTGGGCAAGACCATTAAAATTCCCCGCCGCCGTTTTTTGGGAACGTCCCCCGAGGTGGAACAGGCTGTGCGTGAGATTATCGAAGAGAATATAACGGAATACTTCAGTATTGATTTTGAAATAAATAAAAAATGAGAAAGGAACTTTACAACATGCTCCGCGAGCGTCTGAAAGAGGTGGGCGGCGGGGTGATCAAGCACATCGACCTCTGGAACCACAATGTGGAGTTTATCGAGCAGGAGGACGGCTGGGCCCGTCCGGCTGTTTTCGTGGAGTTCTGCCCGATCCGGTGGAACGCTATTGTCAGCGGTGTTGAGTACCGTGCAGAGCCAGTGGTGAAACTGCATGTTGTCACGGACTGGTCGGGTTCGGCTTCTGATGCCAGTCCTTTCCGCGAGGAAGCCTTGCAGGTGTTTGACCTGCTGGATAATATTCATGAGGCGCTCACGTGTATGGAGGGCGAGACGTTTACCTGCTTTGACCTAGTGGAGAGCCAGACAAACCACAACCATGAGGATATCATGGAGAGCATCGAGGTTTACCAGTGCGTAGCATACCGTCGGCTGGATACCTAAAAAATAATCCGCCATTTTTTGTTTGCAAATGGCGGATTATTTATATCTTTGTCATCAGAATAGCGTTGGAGGTCCAGTGCCGGATTGTAGTTCCGGAAGATTGCCTCCTCCGCTATTTCTTTTTTATGTGGTTGTACAGCTCCCTGCTGTCTGATATGCTGTGCAGCACGAATTCCCCCCAGTCGTATTCCCTGACGATGATCAATGCCTTTTCTTCATGCACTTCCGTTTCGAAGATGTGCGACTGCACCACTCTGGGAATCCCCTTGTGGTTGTCTGCCGTGCCCAGGTATTTTGCCTTCTTCAATACGGAGGCAATATTGAGCAGCATCCGGTTCTTTGCTTCGAAATACTTGAACGGTTGGTTGGTCCATTCGTTGATGGATTTGCGTGTGACCTGTATTTCGTGTGGGAAGGCCGGGTTTGTGATCGTGGTTCCTTGCACGGTCTTAGCCTTGTGGCGTGTGGTTCTGGCGTCTGCTTTGGCCATTTCCCTGACAATCCTGCACGCGGCGCACAGTTCGTTTTCCGGTATCTTTTTTACCAGTTCCGCTTTTTTAGCCAGGTCGCAGCTGTTGCACTGCCTTATGGTGTAGGGGTTGTAGTCGGGTACCGCTTTCTCTTGTTTTCCCGGGTTGAACCGGAACATTTCGCTTTTCCCGTCCCCGAAAACGCTCTCGGCACGCCCTCTCGCTTCATCCGCCGGTGTTGCCGGATATTTGGACTTTCGTACCTGCACCACGTCGCAACGGCAGTTCCATCCGTTTGGCGGGAAGTATTCCTCCCAGAACGGGTCGCCGGGTGGCAGTGTTATGCCGTCAAGTTCCGCGTGTTCGGGACGTACCTTGTCATCGTTTACAGTCCGGTATTGCAGGTGGTAACGGTCCCCATCCTGGATAAACCTCTCCCATTTGGCCGCCATTTCGGCTGACGCCTGCACGAAATTGTATTCCGCCCGCAAGTAGTTCGAGTTGTATGTCTCGTCTATCTTCCGTACATCGTTCAAAAAGCGTTCGAACGTCTTTCTTTCGCCGTTCTCGTCCAGCAGTGAGGGGAATGCCTCGTTCAGTTCATGGAAGGTCTTCATCCCGGAAAACACGTAGTCGGACCGTTGGAGCCTGCGCCGCATCGTGTCCGTCATCTCCACCTTCTGGAACGACGAGTCGAGTGCTGCGGCGTGTGCTTCCATGAACTCCCTCATTTTCGGCGTTTCAAGCACCTCGATACGTAACCGGGAACCTTCCAGCTTGTAGAGTGCCTGCATCATCCCGTCGAACAGCGAGGAGAGCTCCCGCCGTATTTCCCGGATGCGTTCCTCCCTTCCGGCTTCCAGCTGTGCCGTCATGTTCCCTGTCAGGCAGGCATATCTTTCATGGAGCCCCTCGTAGTCGGAGGGGCTTAGTCGAAAAAACGGGACGGTCGCATGTTTCTGGCTTTCTTCTTCCCGTCCTTTGTGCCGTTACCGTCGTCTTCCGGTTCTTTCCCGGGTAGTACGGGAGCCACCTGCTGCCTTCTTTCCCCTACCGGCATCCCGTATTTCCCCTCGAAATACTTTCCGTCCACCTCATAGTTAGCCAGCACCATCTCCTCGTATGCTTTTTGCTGTTCGGGGGTGTAGTCCACCGAGTCATCCCATTCGAAGCGCATCCCTTTCACCGGAAACCCGTGCTTTGCCATTTTGGGTATGAGCTGGTTGTTCACGATGTCTTTCAGCATCCTGCAATCCCTTTCTACAAGGTTCTCGAACACCTCCAGGTGCGTTTCCGACTGCGAGAGGCTGGATCCGTCCTCGATGGTCATGGTCTGCCCGATGACGAGTTTGGAGAGCTCGGAGTTTGCCCGGTCCACGCGTTTGTCATAGACATTGAAAGCGTCGCCCCTCGTGCTCTCGACCACCTCGATGTCCGTTCCCTGCTGGAATACTCCCCATAGGCTGGCTCCCATGCTGTCCATCATTTTCTCCATCTTTGCCAGCTCCTTCTCGTCCCTGGTAGTGGTTTTTGCGATTCGCATGGGCATCCCGAATATTTCGGCGAAGGTGTCCCAGAAGGCGAGCGCGTTCTTCTTCGGTATGGTCTGTGTGGCCGCTTTGAGGAACAGCCCGAGATTGTCGGGGCTTCCCGCTTCTATGAGCCATTCGGTAAACGGCGGTTTCCGGTATTCTATTCCTGTCGTCCAGTCCTGCCCGAGGTCAGTGATGACCCGTCTGTATTCGGGGATGACATGTTTTCTGGGGATAAGTGTCACCCCGTCGAAGCACGGGCAACCGTCCCCGTCAGTGGTGACCTCCCCGAGCTCGATGAGCGAGTGTCCCCAGTATATTGAGTCCAGCGCATACCCCATGAGCTGGAGGAACCATTCCTGGTTGAAATAGTGCAGCGCCTCCTCTTTCTCGTTTCCTCCCTGGTCCGTGATCTTGTAGGTTCGTGCCATGACGAATCCCTTGCGCTGCTCGATACATCCGGAAAGGTGCAGGTCCACCTCCACGTCGCGGTATATGTCATAGAGTGCCGCCCGGTTGGGGCTGTCCACGTTGATGGCCATCTGCCACGCGTTCCTCCAGTCCTGTATGTCCCTTCGCGTGAGCGCGTCGGTGGTACGTTGGAGCTCGACTACCAGTTTTCTGACCTTCTTGCGGTCGCTTTCCCTGGCGAGGTTGAAGTCCCCGTATTTTGTGCGCAGCACATGGTCCGCACCTGCGAACCTTTTCTTTATGTCCTTGAATAATCCCATAGCCTTACCAGTTGTACCGCTGCTTTTTCTGGCAGCCGTAAATGAATGATCCGTTTGCAATTTCTCCGTTTTCGTCCGTGACGACTGGCAGGTCGGGCACTATCTTCCCGGCTTGTACGCCTTCAAGCCACTTGACGGCTCTTTCGTAGCGTTCCTTGCGAATTTCCATGCCCATATTCTGCGGCAGTGACGCCGCCATGTGGTACAGTGCGATGTCGCAGGTGAACATGACGATAAGCTTGTTGCGTTTTTCCCCCTCGGCGGCGAACACCGCCGGGCAGTCGTATTTTGGGCGCAAGTACGAGGCTATCTCCTCCTGTGCCTCATGTTCGGCGTTTGTGCGGTTCTCCGCGCTGGTCCGTGAAATGACTTTCAGCGCGTTTTCCCCGACAACCACCCGATAGTCCTCTTCAGTGATAAACATGTCCTCCTCCTTCCTTTATCTGGTTACGAAGAGCGCCCGTTTTTCGATGTCCGCCACCGTCACGCCCTTCTTGAAGCGATGCCTTGCCACGAGCTCTTTGACGGCCTTTTTTGGTACCACCTTGAGCCCTTTGTTGATATATATCACGTAATATTTCATTCCGGTCATGCCTGCCATCCTGACCGCCTTCTTCACGGCCCGCTTGTATCTCCAGGCGAACCACATTCTTTTTATAAATCCTATCATTGTCACCAGCTGTTTTTTGAGGTTCTCCGGCGTCTGCCGAGCCTCGGTTTGTAATTCTGTTCCCTTGTATTTTTCTGGAGTATCCAGATGGCGGCCTCGTCTGCGTCCGGTGCGTCGTCATGTATCCGGCTTCCCCGTTCGAGTGCCAGGGTCTGTTCTATGCCCACCTGCATGTCCGGGCTTTCCTTGAGCGCCTCGTTATAAAATATAAATCCGCGCTCCCATAACGGTGAGACTGCTTCAATACGCTGTATTTTGTCCGGTTTCTTGCGGTAGTCCCCGCTGATCGGTAACTGGTATCCTCTACGGTTGCCCTCTTCGGTGAACTCGTCCAGGATGGTATCCTGAAGGAAGTTCGCTTCCATGAAGAAGCTGACCGCCACGCCTTCGGGCAGGTCCTCGTACAGGTTGTATAGCCATCGCACCATTCCCGTGACGCTGTCCTGCCGGACATAGCAGTCTATCAGGTGGAGTTCCGTCCCGATCTTTCCCCAGAGGCGCGAGGCTTTGTAGTCATTGGCCGTCGTGGATTTGAACGAGGGGTCGGTGTAGCACACGAGCATGTCGTATTTCCAGAGCGGCAACACCTTTTTGAAACGTATCCATTCCGCCCGGAAGATGGTCCCGTCCGTGATGGGGTTATGCATCATTTCTTTCTCCCATGCCCGGTAACCGACGAACTCCCTGTACTGCCGTGCTTCCTCCTTCGTCCACTTTTCTTTCCATACAGGTTCCCCGTTTTTATCCACCGCCTTGATTTCGGACACGTGCACGCCCTTGGACGCGGTGATGTTTGCCAGTACCGATTTCTTTGATATGAGGTTTCCCACCATGATGAACCGCCCACGTCCCACGTCAAGGGCCCCGAACAGGGCCTCTTTCACCCAGTCGGTCAGTATTTTCACACGCGCTTCATTCCGGCAGAGTTCGTCATCGTCCAGGTCATCGATGACGATGTAGTCCGGACGCGCCTCGCGCTCCCTGAGTCCGCGGGGTGACTGTCCCCGTCCGCAAGCGAGGAACTTGACGCCTTGGCGTGATGTGAATTCTCCTTCCGACCATTCCCCGATGCTCTTCTGTTCCCCGAAGTCCGCGATGATGCGCTGGTTGTATTCCAGTTCGGCCTGTATGTCCCCGAGCAGCCGGATGGCACTGTCCTCCGACTTGCCGACCACCACCATGAAGTTGATGAGCCGTTTGGGCTGGAACATGAGCCATAGCGGGATGAATATGTCGAAATGGGTCGATTTGGCATGTCCGCGCGGCCATTTGAACACTGCCTTCAGGTTGGGTGTGCTCTTGACCTTCATTGCCGCCGCATTGTGGAACGGTGCGTTGTGTACGGTCCGGATGACCTCCCCGGTCACCTTGTCGCGAAGCTGGAGGAAGTGCGGGAAATAGTACTCGCAGAAAGCCGCGTAGTCGTTTTGCAGCCTTCTGATGCGTTTCTCTTTCTGTACGGCTGTCTCGTGCGAGAAGCTGGAAAGGTCCGTGAGTGACTGGATGCGCTTGCAGTGCTCCTGCCACTCTGCATATCTTTGTTTTATTTCCGCCTGGGTTGCCATACTACTGTCCCCCCAGGTTTGCCCCCATGCTTTCCACGATGTACTTGTCCTGGTAGCGGTTGATAGCCTTGATCAGTTCCGGTGTCAGTTCCGGGTCCGTCTGCGAGCGGTATTCAAGCCATTTGGAAAATGCCATGAACACTTCGATGGCATCCACCACGTTCGCCTTCTTGTCGAGTTTCTCGATGACCGCCGAGAGTTTTGCCAGCTTGTCACCGAGCCCGGCGATCATTGCGGCGTCCTCGGATGCGTTTACCTGTTCTATGAGCTTGTCTATGGTCAGCAGCAACTTGTTCACCAGCTCGGGGCGCGTGATGTTTTTCGCCGCCCTTGCTTCCTTCCATTTCCCCTCAGTACACCATTTGGACACGGTGACTGCCGAGACCCCGACTTTGTCGGCGATCTCCTTCTGTTCCATGCCGGAAAGGTACAGTGCCCTTGCCAGCGATTTCTTTTTTTCGATCTCTTCTTTCTTCATAAAAATGTGTGTAAAAGTTCATGAATCACGGGCAAAGTTGCGTCCGGGCGTGCGGGGTTTCCAAAAAACGCTGAAATGCTTTCATAGAAGTGTGCAACCGTTTCATACTTTTTTGGAAGGCGGCTTTTTTCACTTGTAATATTGCGGCGTGAAACTTGAAAAAAGCAGAAAAGAGAAATGAACAAACGAGTACGAATTTCAAACAGTGTCCTGAACAGCTACGGTTTTCGTGTGCTGACTGAAGGGATGGACATCGGGCAGTATTGCCGTAACCCGGTGCTGCTGGACATGCACGAGCGTGGTAATGTAATCGGTTATATGAAGGATGTGAAAGTGGACGGTGACGAGATTACCGGTGAGCCGGTGTTTGATGAAGCGTCAGAACTGAGCCGGCGCCGCAAGAAACAGTGGGAGTTCGGCAGCATCCGGATGGTGAGCGTGGGGATAGATATCCTTGAGGTGAGTGACAGCGCGGAGCATCTTGTACAGGGGCAGACCCGGCCGACCATTACCCGCAGCAAGCTCACCGAGGTGTCCGTCGTGGATATCGGTGCTAACGATGACGCCATCGTGCTGACGAGGGACGGTGTGAGGATAGAGCTCGGCAGGGACGGCGAGTGCCCCTTGCCGCTATTGGATAACAAACCCAAAAATCAAAATTTTATGGATCAGAAAATTCTGGCCCTGTCGCTGGGCCTGCCGGAGACGGCTGATGAAGCGACAATCAATTCCCGCCTGGCGGAATTGAAAGCATCGAAAGAGGAAGCGGACCGCCTGCGTTTGGAGAATTCCGCCCTTCAGCTGGCACGTGTCACGTCGGTGGTTGAGAAGGCGGTGAGCGAGAAACGTATCGGTGAGGACAAGAAACAGCAGTTTATCGATCTTGGCAAGAAAATCGGTGCGGAGGAACTGGAGAATACTTTCGCTGCCATGTCCCCGCAGGTGCGGCTCAGTTCGGTCATCGGTCACCAGGGCGGTGCTCCCACGGGCACGCAGCCTGTTAGCTACAACAAGCTTTCCGATGTTCCGGTTGACAAGTTGGAGGAAATGCGTGAGAAACAGCCTGCCGAGTACCGGAAGCTTTACAAGGCCGAGTACGGCATGGAGTGTGAGATTTGAAGTCAAACCTTTTTTAAAAAAACAGAAAAGAAAATGAGTAAGAAAGTACTTATGTTTTGTATGGCCCTGTTGTTCAACGGTGTGACCGGGGCTGTTTTTGGTGCGGTCTGCGGCATTCCTGCCGCCTTGTCGGCGCTGGGCATGAATGCCGTGGCTGTCGTGGTGGGTGCGCTTCCGGTGGAACCGGGAATCCTGCGCGCCGGTGTGTACAAGGAGATTTGGACGGGCGAATTGGTGAAGTACCTGCGCCGCGGTCTGGAGGCGACGTGGCTGGACGGTATTCCCGACAGTTCCTCGCTGGTGAATAACGACGTGATCCACCTGGTGGATGTGGGTGTGGACCCGGACGTGCTGGTTAACAACACCACGTACCCGATCGACCTCCAGGCGCTGGATGATGCCGACCTGACCATCAGCCTTGACAAGTTCCAGACGAAGGTGACTCCCATTACTGACGATGAGCTGTATGCGATCAGTTACAACAAGATGTCGCGTGTGAAGGAAAGCCACGGCAACGCCATCAACGACGCCAAGTTCGCCAAGTCCGCACATGCCATGTGTGCCAAGGAGAATACCGCCAAGACCCCTGTGCTGAAAACCACCGGGGAGAGGGACGAACAGACCGGACGCCTGAAGATGCGCATGGCTGATATCATCGAGCTCAAACGTTCTCTGGACAAATTGGGTGTTCCCGCCGCCGGGCGTCGCCTGGTACTGTGTTCCGACCATGTGAACGACCTGCTGGGCGAATCGCAGAGCTTCCGCGAGCAGTACAATATCAACCGCACGGATGGCACGGTGGGACGTCAGTACGGCTTTGACATCTATGAATTCGCGAACAACCCGTTGTATACCACTACCGGAAAGAAGAAAGATCTCGGTACCGATGCCGCTGATGGCGAGTTCCAGTGCTCCTTTGCGTTCTACACCCAGCGTGTGTTCAAGGCTACCGGCTCGACGAAGATGTATTACAGTGCCGCCGAGACTGATCCGGAATACCAGCGCAACAAGATCAACTTCCGCCACTATTTCATCTGTATGCCGAAAAAGGAGGATGCCGGTGCGGTCATGATGAGCGGTTATAAAGCGGCGTAAAATATGGGAAAAATAAAATTTTTGGTCATCCATTGCACGGCTACGCCTGAAGGGCGTGAAGTCAGTGGCGCAGAGATTCGCGCCTGGCACACGACCCCGGTATCCAAGGGCGGTCGCGGCTGGAAACAGGTCGGGTATACTGACCTGTTCCATCTGAATGGCGGCGTGGAGCGCCTGGTGGACAACAACGAGGACGCGAACGTGGACCCTTGGGAAATCACCAACGGCGTGGCCGGCTATAATTCCGTCAGCCGCCATATCGTGTATGCCGGCGGTGTAGCCAAAGACGGCAAGACCCCGAAGGACACGCGTACGGCGTGCCAGAAGCGTGCGCTTGAGAAGTACGTGAAAGACTTCCACCGCCGTTTTCCAGATGTCCGTATCGTGGGTCATAACGAACTGGCGGCGAAAGCCTGCCCCAGTTTTGACGTGCAGAAATGGCTTGTTTCAATAGGTATCAGACAATCATAAAAAGTGATCATGGACACGAGCGTACTCTTGAACTGGATATTTGGCGGCGGCCTTCTGGCCGCTCTGACGGCCCTTGTAACGTTGGGCCCCACGGTCAGGAAGGCGAAGGCGGAAGCGGAAAAGGCGAAAGCCGACGCGGAGACCGTGCGGATAGACAACACGGAGCACGCCACGCGTATCCTGATCGAGAATATTGTAGAACCCTTAAAAAAAGAACTTAGTGCGACACGAAGAGAGATGGCGCGTTTGCGCAAGGCTATTGACGGTGCCAATGATTGCCTTCACCGTGCTGACTGTCCTGTCCTTCATGAGCTGCGCGAGCTCCCGAAAACAGACACGGAGCTTGACGAGGGTGAAAACCGCGTCAGGCGTGGACAGCGCAAGGTCCGGGCGTCGGGGGCTGGTGATGGCGGGCCTCCCGGCATCGGCGCTGACGTTGAAAATTCCGGTTCCTGACCTGCTGGCGCTTCCTGCCGGTGCCTCCTATCATGGTAAAAACGGGCAGGCTGGCGTGGATGTGACGTCCAGGGGCGACACGTTGGTGGTGACCTCCACCTGTGACAGTCTCCAGCGTCTGGTCCTCTGGTATGAGGAGGAACTGACACGTATCCGGGGCGACACCGTGAGTGTTTCGGAAGTTTCCGAAACGGAGTTCAAACAGCGTTTTAACCCCGTTAAAATCGCCCTCATTGCCTTTATCGCCGGTATGGCATCCGGCATAGTATTAACCGTTTTAATAAAGAGACGACTGTATGAAAAATAACAAGAATTTCATTTATGGCATCGCCGTCGTTACGTTCGGCGCCATGACTATCGGCTGGATCGAGAAGGGCAGCTGGGACTGGGGCGGCACGAAGCCCGAGAGTGTCGATGTCGAAGCCGAGCAGGTTCCCGACGCCCCCGTCCTGACATTGCTCCAGAAGAACGGGCAGGTATCGCCCACGTTCAACCTTATCCAGCTGGACTATAAGAACATCAAGGCCGTGCTTGGCGGCACGCTTGTAGGGCCGGCGGATGCCCCGACCGGCTGGAAGGCCCCGACCGAACTGGTGAACCTTTCCGGTCCGTGGACCATCAAGTTCGTATCCGGGCAGACGATGTCCATCCCGAACGGCACCATCCTTGCGAACCTCGGCGGCAAGCTGACGCTGACGGAGGTTTCCAAGCTGGAATGCCAGCTGAAGGTGAACAAGCCGGAGGACGGCTCTTCTCCTTACGAAATCAATGACACCGCGGCAGTGGAGGGCTAACGCATGGACGAGCGTGAAGCGAGAAAGGTGCAGAGGGAGGCATCCGAGGCATTGCTTGACCTGGGTGTCTCCCTTCCCCTGAAGGAATGGCGCCTGCCTTTCATGAAACGCCCCGTGCGGTGGCGCGTGACGATGCGCCGCCCGCACCTTGCCGGCCAGATATGCATCGTGAGGCTGTACCTCTCGATGGGTGTCTCCCCCGAGGAGGTTTCCTCCTTTGCCGGGCGTGAGCGGCTGGAGTTCCTGGCACGGAACGGCGTCAAGATTTCCCGCATGGTGGCCCATACCCTCTGCCGCGGCCCGGTGAGCCGGCGGCTTCTTGTCCGCCCCGTGGCATGGTTCCTGCGTGAGGCCGTGGAGCACCGTTTCCTGCTGGGCGCCCTGGAGAAGTTCATCAGCCTGATGGGCAGCGAGTCTTTTACGAGTATTATCAGCTCGATCGATCGGGCGAACCCGATGAAGTTGAGAATGAGCCAAAGAAGGAAGGGGAGTTAAGGACCGAGTTTGAAGGTTCCCATAGCCCCTTCGGTTTTATCTGGAACATCGCGAGCGCCACCGGCTGGACTGTTGAGTACATCCTGGAGAAGGTGAACTACCAGACGCTCATCCTGATGCTGTCCGACGCCCCGCGTTACGTCCGCCGGTCAGCAGCTGACTCCAAGGTTCCGCAAAGCGGTGGCGGTGGGATTGATCCGGAAGCCGCCGCCCGTGAAGCCGGCGACATAGTGAATTTTTACCAAAGCAATTTAGAACTGTAAACGATGAAGCCCGTAGAAATCGAATTCCTGATGAAGGACAACCTGACGGGGGGCCTTGACAAGGCCGGCCTTGCCGTCGACATCCTTGCCGAGAAATCGGAGAAGGCCGCCGCTGCCATCAACGCCCGTATTTTAGAGCAGCGCAAGGTCATCGACCGGGTGAATTCCGACCTGCACCGGATGGAAACGCAGCTCCAGAACATGAAGCCCGGCCCGGCGCAGGCGGAACTTGCCGCCGACGTGGCGGCCTGCCGCAAGGTCCTGGATGAGGAGCGTGCCGCCCTTGAAGGGCTTGAAAAGGAGCACCGCGAGGCGGAGAAAAGCGTCCGGAACCTCCGTAAGGAATACGAGCGTATCTCCCTGGAGGAAGAACGCGCCGCCGCCGGCAGCAAGAGCCTGACCGACAAGATCCGGGAGCAGAAGGAAGTCATCGGGCAGATTGAAAGCGATATCAGGTCGCTGGAGAAAGCCTACCAGGGGGCCGCACCCGGCAAGGCGAAGGTAGCCGCCCTGGATGAATTGAACGCCGCGAAGAAAGCGCTTGAAGAGGAAAAGGGCGCCCTTGCCGGACTCCAGGCGGAACAGGAAAAGACGCGTGCAAGCAGCAAACGCCTTTCCATGCAGCTGCGTGAGCTCCAGGACAACATGGCCCGCATGCGTCTGGAAGGGAAACAGGACACCGAAGAGTACCGGAAGATGGCACGGCAGGCCGCTCTTTTTTCCGACACGCTTGCCGATTTGAACACCCAGACGAAAATCCTCTCGCACGATGACGCGAACCTCCAGGGATTCATGTCCGGCGTGAGCGGTCTTGCCGGTCTGTTCACCACGGCCACCGGCGCGCTGTCGCTTTTCGCCTCGGAGAACGAGAATCTGGCGAAAATACAGACCCGCGTCCAGAGCGTGATGGCCATCACGATGGGTCTCCAGCAGGTGTTCAATACCCTGAACAAGGACTCCGCCTTCCGCCTGGTGACGGTCGTGAAGATGAAGAACCTGCTGACAGCCGCCAATACCCGGCTGGCTGTCGCCCTGGGCATTTCCACCGGTGCCGCGCAGGCCCTGATGGCCACGCTTACGTTGGGTCTTTCAGCCGTAATAACGGGAATTATTGTCCTTTGGGATAAATACAGTGACGCACAGGAAAAAGCGGCGGAAAAAGCGAAAGAACGGGTAAAAATCGAGTCCGACGGCCGCGCACAGATGATCAAGACCCGTTTCGAGATCGAGAGCACGCTGGCGAGCCTGAAGAAGTTCACCGGCACGAAGGACGAGGAGAAGGCCAAGGTGGAGGAACTGAACCGCAAGTACGGCGAGAGTTTCGGGTATTACGACACGATCGCCCAGTGGTACGATATCCTCCAGCAGAAGGGTGAGAAATACATCCAGATGCTTTTCCTTCAGGCCAAGGTGCAAAGCCTGGTGAACAAGGCCACGGAGGCTGACGAGAAGGTGAACGAGATCAAGGCGAGTCGGCCTGAAGACGTGGACGGCTCGATGGGCTGGTTCGCACGTATGGGGCTTTACATGGCCCAGAGCGAGTCACACGGGCAGGTGGATGCGCAGGCCCTGATCTCGGAATACAACAAGGAGGCTAAGGAGAAGGCGTTGCGTGAGGCCGAGAAAGTCCGCGACGACTATCTGGCCGAGGCGCGTAAGCTGCAGGAGGAATATTTGGATATCGGCAAGGAGTTCGACCTGGGTGACCATGCAAAACCCGACCCGAATGTCGCCAAAAAGGAGAAACAGTCGGAAGAGCAGCGTGCCTCGGAACTTCTGAAGCTCCAGATGAAGAACCGCCAGGCAGAAATCGACCTTCTGAAGGAGAGCGGCGAGAAACGCCGCCGCCAGATCCGCCTGAACTACGACAAGGAGATCGCCGAGCTTGCCGCCCGGGAGAAGAAGTGGAAGGACGCGCAGAAGGGCAGACTGACTGGCGAGCAGGAATCCTCCCTGAAGGAGGCGCGGGAGAAGGCCGCGGCGGCACGTGACGGCGACCTGGCAAAGGTGACAAAGGAAGAGAACGATGCCGCCCGCCAGTCGATGCTCGACTACCTGAAGGAATATGGCACGTACCAGCAGAAGAAGCTGGCCATCGCTGAGGAATACGCGGAGAAAATCCGCAAGGCGCAGGAGGAGGGCAACTATGCCGAGGTATTGCGCCTTTCCCGCCAGCAGAAGGAAGAAACGGCTGCCGCCGAGATTGCGAGCCTGAAGGCGGATATCGACTGGGACGGCCTTTTCGGCAACTTCGGAGGGCTGCTCGAGGAGCAACTTCGCCCCACGCTGGAAAAGTTGAGAAAGTACGCCGCCTCCGACGAGTATAAAAATGCGAGTGCCGAGGACAAGCAGGTGATCAGCGAGCTGATCGCGAAGCTGGAGGACCGGAGCGCGGGCGGTATTAACCGGAACATGTTCAAGGACGTTTCCCGTGACCTTTCCGCCTACCAGACGACGCTGCGTGAGCTGACAGAGGCCAAGGAAAGGGAGAAGGCCGCCGCTGACGCTTTGGTGGTGGCGCAGGAAAAACAGAAGAAAGCCGCTGAAAGCGGTGACCCCTCCGCCATGAAGGAAGCGGAAGAACTGGTGGCTACCGCGCAGGAAGCTTTCGACGCTGCCTCGGCGAGCGTGGCCACCCTGACAGAGGCGAACGACAAGGCGGCCCAGGACCTGCGCACGTCCAGCACGAACGCCGTTTCATCCCTTACCGGGCTTGCCGAGGGGCTCCAGAGCCTGAAGTCCGGTTCCCTTGCCGGCGTGGCCCAGGGGCTCGGTAAACTGGGCGAGGCGACGAAGAACATGGGCGGTGTGATGGGCAGCGTGGGCAGTACCCTTGCCGAGACGTTTTCAAACGGCGGCATCATCGGGCAGATCATCGCGGCGGTGCTTTCCATCCTTGACGTGCTGAAGGAAGGAATCGGTACGCTGGTAAGCGGTATTCTTGATTCCGTGCTCGGTGCGGTGAACGGTATCCTGGAGAACATCCTTTCCGGTGAACTGTTCACGCAGATCGGCAGCTCGCTTTTCTACGGGGTGAGGGACATCCTGGACACGGTGACCTTCGGCCTGTTCTCCTCGCACGGCAATGCCAGGGAGGTGAACGCGCTGGTGGAGCGGCTGACCGAATCGAACAAGTACCTGACCACCGCCATCGAGAAGCTGACCGACGAGATGGCCAGCTCTGGCGGCGCACGTTCCACCGAGTATTACCGGAGTGCTTACGACAAACAGAAGCAGAAGATCGAGAACGACCGCCAGATGCTCGCGGCAAAGATGGGATACCACAGTTCGCACCACTCGAACAACTACTACATCGCGAGGGCTATGGGCAGCGGTGACTGGGACACGGTTTCCGCCTACCTGGGCAAATCAGTGCGGAATGCCGACTCTCTTTGGAGCCTTTCCCCCGAGGAGCTGGCCCGGCTCCAAGAACTTCCCGACATCTGGGAGAAACTCCACTCGGGCAAGTACGACCAAAGCCAGTGGCTTGACGAGTACGTCTCTGACGCGAACACGCTGCTGGAACTCCAGAGGCAATGGCAGGAAGCCATCACGGACACCTCTTTCGACGGTGTCCGCAGCGGCATGAAGGACCTGCTGAAGGATTTCGAGACGGACTCGAAAGACGTGATCGCGAGCGTGGACGAGTTCATGGAGAACGCCATCCTGAAGTCCATCGTGAACGGCACCTATTCGGACGAGCTGAAGAAATGGCAGGAGACGTTCGCCGAGTTCATGAGCGACGGTATCCTGTCGAAGGAGGAAGCCGACGCCCTGCGCGGCCGTTACTCGGATATTTTCGAGCGTGCCCGTGCCAAGAAGGAGGAGATGTTTGACACTGCCGGCATCACGGAGGAGGGTAAGTCCACAACGCAGACCGGCCGCGCCGGCGGCTTCTCGGCCATGTCGCAGGACCAGGGCACGAAACTGGAGGGCATGTTCACCTCGGGCCTGAACCATTGGGTAAGCATTGACGAGAAGACCGAGGACGTGGCGGGCCGCATGGCCAGCGCCGAGGGACACCTGGCAAAGATCGCGGAGAATACCGGTAAAAGCGCCGGTTTCCTTGGCGAGATAAAGGAAGATATAAAACGAATCATACGTGACGGACTAAGAATGAAATCATCATGAGCATGGAACCAATCATGGGCGGGCTGTTCCTTATCAACGGCACCGATATCTGGACGGAGTACGGCGTATTCCTGACCGAAGAGAAGCGCGGCGGGCGTGACAACCTGAAGGCCATCCTTGCCGCGAGCAAGACGAAAGCGCACACCGCTGTGGACATACGCGAGGAGAACGGGGAGAAATATTCCGACATTCTGACAGTGGCCAACGAAGCGCGCGACATCACGCTGGCCTTTGCCCTGTATGCCCCGGGTAAAGGGGAGTGGCTGAAGAAATACATGTCCTTCATCTCCTTCCTGAAAACCGGCGACAAGGGGTGGCTCTCGCTGTATTTCCCGCAGCTGGAGCTGACGCTTCGCGTGCATTACCTGGATTGTCCCGGCTTCACCCCGCTGACCTACCTCTGGCGGGAAGGCGTGCAGGCCGGCCGCTTCAAGGTGAAATTCCGCGAACCCGAACCAATCATTTAAACAACGTTCAAACACCATTCGAACATGCTTTTAACGGTATATGACAGTAACAGGCAGGCGAAGGCGGTCCTTTCCCCGGACGACAGCTCGACGCAGGTGAAGGCGATCCAGTCGGACAACGTGCTGACACTCTCCTTCACCCTGTACGAGTATGTGGCGCTTGAGGTGAACGACTACGTGGATTTCGAGGGCGAGCGCTACTGGCTCCAGGAGCGTTACCTCCCGGACGAACGCAGCACGCAGGAGTGGAAATACGACGTGAAGTTCTACGGCATCGAGAGCCTGATGAAACGTTTCCTCGTCCTGAACGTGGTGGACGGCGACCCGGAACCGGTGTTCACGCTGACCGCCCCGCCGCGGGAACACGTGGCACTGATCGTGAAGTCCATCAATGACGGCATGGGCGGTGTCACCGACTGGAAAGTGGGCCGCGTGGAAGGCACCGAGAACGTGGTCATCGATTACGAAGGGAAGTACTGCCCCGACGCACTGAAGGAACTCGCCGGCAAGGTGCCGGGCGCCGAATGGTGGGTGGAAGGCCAGACTGTGAACCTATGCCGCTGCGAGCACGGTGAGGAGGTTACCCTGTCCTACGGCAAAGGGCTGACGGAGCTTTCCCGCGACAAGGCCGACGGGGCGAAGTTCTACACCCGCCTGTTTCCGATCGGCAGTTCCCGGAACATCGACCCGGAGAAATACGGCCACAGCCGCCTCCAGCTTCCCGACGGTGCCAAATACGTGGACGTGAATGTGGAGAAGTACGGCATCCATCACCACTACGAGGCCGACGCCTTCGCGGGTATCTATCCCCGTCGCGTGGGTACCGTGACCTCTGTACGCAGCGCGCAGGTGACGGATGAGGACGGCAACCCTTTCGTGATCTGGTATTTCCGGGATGACACGCTGAACTTCGATCCCAACGCTTACGAACTTGCCGGCAAGGTGAAACGTGTCTCCTTCCAGGAAGGTGGCGAACTTGCCGGTCTTGGCGAGGAAGAGGACGGCACCTACTATTTCGAGGTGAACTTCGACAGTGACACCCGCGAGTTCGAGATCATCACCATCTGGCCGTATGATGACGACACGCAGCTTCCCGGTGACCGCCTTGTCCCGAAAGCGGGTGACAGGTATATCCTCTGGAATATCCGCATGCCTGACGAATACTACGCGCTTGCCGAGGAGGAATACCTGACGGCGGTGAACAGGTACAACGCGGAGAACGCCGTCGACGTTTCCGTGTACAAGGGCCCGACGGACCACGTGTATGTCGAGCGTAACGGGATAGACCTTTACCCGGGCCGCCGCGTCCGGTTGGAAAGCACGGAGTATTTCCCGGAAACGGGCTATCGCTTGAGCCGTATCACGAAAATCACGCGGAAGGTGGCGCTCCCCTCACAGGTGGACCTTGAAATCGGCGACGCGCTTTCCACCGGCGTGATGGAAAGTCTGAAGGGGAGTATCGAGGAGGTGAGGAATTATACCAGAACGGCCGGCGCGAACCTTCCCGACATCATAAGGAGCTGGGAGGGCACGCTTCCCACCGACAACAACCTTTTCTCGGCCAGAAGAAGCCAGGCGGAGTTCATCAGCAAGAAGAAGGCCGACCGTGCGAAAAAGAAAATCACCTTCGAGGAGGGCGTCGGCATCGGTCCGGAGGAGAACGGCTACATCGACGGCAAGGGCAACGCCGAACTGCTGACCCTTGTCGTGCGTGAGCTTCTTCGCAGCCCCAAGTTCGTGGACGGCCTTTTGGGTGAGGGCTGGCGGTTGTGGATGGAGGACGCCCTTTCGCACCTTACCATCGACAAGCTGACGGTGCGCCAGGTCATGGTGGTGCTGGAACTGCTTATCGAGAAGGTTCGCAGCGTGGGCGGCCAGCTCTGTGTGTCCGCGGCCAATGGCAAGATAAAGACCGCCGTTCCGGAGGACGGCTTTTATAAAATCACCTTCGAGCAGGCGAATACCTTCCGGGCGCATGACCTGATGCGCTGCGCCACGTTTACCGGCGGGAACCTGAAAGGTTACTGGGTGGAGGTTGCCGGCGTGGAGGGTGATTCCATCCTCGTGGGCGTGGATGAGTTCGGAACTTCCCTTCCTGCCCCCGGTGACGAATGTGTGCTGATGGGTAATACGGAAACCCCGTTGCGCCAGAACCTGATCCTGATATCCGCCACCGAGGACGGGCAGCCCCGCATGGACGTGATGGACGGCGTGAAGGCGAAAAACTTCACCGGCTGCCTTCGTGCCCGCCTGGGTAACCTGGACGGCATCAGCGACGACTGGTTCCCCGCCGACAACCAGCCGCACGGCAACGGCCTTTACAGCGACAACGCCTACCTGCGCGGGACATTCCTTTTGGTGACAGGCGAGGATATCAAGACAAAATTCGAGATCGTCGAGGGACGTATCACCAGTGTGGTGACCGCCCTGCGCCAGGACTTCGCCACCGACCGCGGGTACCTGAATAACCCCGCCTTTGACGACGGCCTTATGAAATGGAACACGGAAAACGAGACGGTGTTCTTCCTTGTGGGTAACCGCTGGGTCTGGGCGAACGGCAACGTGCTGACGAAGAAGGGTGACGGCGCGAGCGTGACCGAGGATGACGGGCGTAAGGTCGTGCGTATCCGGGGTAAGTACATCCTCCAGAAACGTGAGAACCTGAAAAGCATCCCCTCCATGCCTGAAAACGGCAGCGGGGAGAAGGAAGCCGTCCCGGTGTACCTGACCTTCTTTTACCGTTGTGCAACCGGGGGAACCCTGCGGGTGGAGTTCGTGGGTGTTGACAAGACGGGGTTCGCCAACTTCAACAGCATGGAAGTGGAAGAGGAACTGCCCGTGACTGACGGCTACGTGCAATATACCTGTAGCGGCCTTTGGAACGGTACGGGAGACTTCAAGCTGTCTTTCACCGGGGACATCTACCTGTACATGCTCATACTCTCTACCGACCGCGTGGAATCGCTGGCGCACCGTTATAAAACGCTTTTCGAGCAGTCGGAGCGTCTGGTGAAGATATCGGCGGCTGTCTTTGACAGGGACGAGAATTTCCTGCAGGAAACCGGGCTTGTTGTGAAACCTGAAGGTGCGGGCATATATGCCCAGGACGCTGACGGAAAACTGGCGCTTATCGGGGTTTCCGTGGACGAGACGGATGCCGACGGCAACCGTGTCAGCGTGGTAAAACTGACGGGCGACCATATCAAGCTGGAGGGACTTGTGACAGCCAACGAGAACTTCAAGATATTGGAGGACGGGAGTATCGAGGCGAAAAACGGGAAGTTCACGGGCGAGATTGACGCGGATACGGGCCAGATCGGCGGCTTCTCGATTTCTTACGGGCGTCTCGGTATCGACAAGGACGGCGGTGGCAGCGGCATGTTCCTTTATAACAGCATGATCGGTTTCAAAGGTGACAACATGCAGGCACTCATCGGCTGTCACAATGAGCTTGGTATCGACATTCTTGGCCGTTTCGTGAACACGCAATCCGATTACCTTCCGAACTACGGCCTGATTTTCAGCGTTCAGAACAGTCTTTCCAATCGTAACTACGCGTTTATCGGGACGGGTGACGGTATTCTGAAAGGTGTAGTGGAGGGCTTCCGCCTGAACTGGATAGAGTTCAGCCAGGCGAAAGAAGCCAAGTATATCAATCTTAATCGTGGCAAGTATGTGGAAGTCTGCGGCAATTATGGTGACTGCGTGCTGATTCTTCCCAAGCTTTCCGAGCTCCGCACCTCGCTGGGTTTGGACACCACCTCGACCGAGGACATTGCTGTCCGTCTGACTGTTGTGAAGCGTTCGGGTTCGGATGTGAGACTTTACGGTCGTACGGGTGACTTCACGGTGAATGGTTCCTCGGTCGATAACGCCCAGCATCCATATTTCCGTGACAATAATTTCGGGAACACGGGTTACTGGAACATGGGCAACGGGGACGTGGTCGAGGTTCTTCTGACATACAGCGCCGCCGAGTACAACGCTTATACAGTGAGTATTCATCGTTAAAACAATCATATATGGCAAAGTTAAATTTCAAGCATTTCAGCAAGTACACCGGCATCAGCCGGCAGAAAAAGGAAACCGGCGACGTGCGTGAAGAGTTCGCCGACTTGGTTTACTGCCGTGTCGGTGGTATCAAGGCACACGCCCTGGCGTTCCGTATCTACGAAAGCCAAGGCGAGGAAGAATACAGTGAGGGCGAAGTGGATATTATCCGTCGTGTCGCGGAGAATTTCTGCCTTCCCGGCGTCATTGATGGCCTTTACGAACAGTTGGACATCAATAAAGATATCAAGGAGGAATAAATTATGGCACTGACAGAATCGGAAAAGAACGAATTGAAGAAGGACATCCTGAACTCCATCAAGTCGGAGAGCCAGAGTGTCGATGAACTGGCCGAGGTCACCTCGCTGGACAATATCAAGAGCCTTCCTGCGATGCGCGGCCAGGAGGTCGTGCTTGCGCCGGTGGCGTTGCTCCGGAAACCCGCGGAGGACGCGGCGGCGGTGGCTAACGCTGCCGCCACGAAGGCCGATAATGCCGCGACCGGCGCCGCCAATGCGGCCCAGACCGCGACGAACGCCGCCGGTACCGCAAACAGGTCCGCTGAAACCGCCAATGCCGCTGCCGGTACGGCCACCGCCGCCGCCAAGAAGGCGGAGGATGCCGCCGCAGCCGTGGACGGCAGCCTGGTGGGTGGCATGACAGCCGTCCCTGACGAGAAGAACGACGCGGTGAAGTTGACCATCCTGGGCCGTAACGGGCAGGCAATCACCTCCACCGACATTCCCGGCGGTACGGGTAGCGGCGGCAACACGTACAACGTGACGGAGGAGGTTCCCCTGGAGAACGGCTACTATACCCTGGAAACGGCCATCGCCGCCGTAAACGTGAAATACCGGCACAAGGGCCGTTGCATCACCTACGAGGCCGCGCAGGGCAGATGGGAGACGAAACAGTTCACCGGCACGAGCGTGGAGAGCTGGGAACAGGCCGCGAGCTGGGAGGATTTCGGCGGAGCCGGCACGATGAAGAGCCTGACGGTGAACGGCGAGAAGCAAATCCCCGATGCGGAGGGCAACGTGAGCCTGACCATCGATAAGCTGGAGGTTGACGAGAGCCTGAACGCCGAAAGCACGAACCCGGTCGAGAACCGTGCCGTGGCGGCGAAGCTGGGCGAGGTGGAAGCCAGTACCATCTTCGACAGCTCCGCCGAACTGAGCGATGACGAGACCACCGTCCACGTGAGCCTGAAGAACAAAAGCGGCGTCGAGGTGACCGGTTTCGACATCCCTGCCGGGAGCGGCGGTGGCGGCGGTGAGGGCAGCACGACGAAGATAGTGCTTGGCGCAAGCGTTGACAAGTCCACCGTCAAGGAAGGCGACCCGGTAAGGTTGACCTATACCTACGACCACCAGTACGGCAGCGGCGACGAGAAGGGCGAGAGTACCGGCCAGAAAGCGAAAATCACCGTCCAGGTGAGGCGCGGCGCCACCACCACCTATTCGGAGACGGTTCAGGATGTGAGCAAGGGCACCTACACGCTCGACCTGACGAAATACCTCCTTTCCGGCACGAGTGACATCTACGTGATAGCCGAGACCACCGATCCCACCACCGGCAAGGCGCAGAAGCGGCAGGCGTACGTTAGCGTGCGCAGCGTGACGCTGGCCCTGTCCAGCAGCTACAATATCGCCTCCGGCCTGGCTTCCGGCGGTTATGGCGCGCAGGAGACCGTGAACATCCCCTACGGTGTGAGCGGCACCGGCACGAAGGTGGTGACCCTTTACGTGGACGGCAAACAGCAGAACGCCCACACGGTCACCCGCAGCGGTACGACCAACAGCAGCTTCCCGCTCTCCATGTCCTCCCTGTCGGTAGGCCGGCATACCGTCCAGATGGTCGCCGAGATGGATGCCGGCGACGGCCTGACGCTCAAAAGCGAGAGCATCCATATCGATATCCTGAAGAGCGGCAGCAGCGTCCCCTACGTGGGGCTGATGGTCACCCACCGGGACGGCCGTATCCTCACCGGTGCCGACCACCTCTCCCCGGTCATCGAGGTGGGGCAGTACGAGAACTGCGAGTTCAAGTTTGCCGCCTACGATCCCGGTACCACCCCGGCGGGTGTGGGCATCTACAGGAACGGCACGCTTCTCCAGACGGTGAGCGTCCCGCGTACCGCCCAGACCTACCGGAACCGCTTCACGGAGCAGGGCCGGCAGCAGATGCAGCTGAAGGTCGGTGCCACCGCCTACACTTTCCACATTGACGTGGTCGAGAGCGGCATCGACATCAGCGAGGCCACCTACGGCCTTCAAGTGAAGCTTAGCCCGTCCGGCCGCAGCAACAGCGAGAGCGACCCGGCGCGGTGGGAGTATAACGGCGTGAAAACAATCTTCGAGGGCTTCGACTGGAGCAGCAACGGCTGGACGGGTGACAGCCTGAAACTGACGGGCGGGGCGAAGGCCGTCATCGGCTACCAGCTGTTCAAGGACGATGCCGGCGCCTCCGGCGCTACCATCGAGATGGAGTTCCGGGTATCGGGTGTGACGGACCGTCAGGGCGAGGTGATCAGCTGCATGGACAAGGGGAAAGGCCTTAGTGTCACGAGCGAGGAGGCGAGCATCAAGACCGGCACCATCCTGCACTACACGAACGAGGACGGCGAGGACGCGAGCCGTGAAATCAAGATCGGCACGAAGTTCGCCCCCGAGAAGTGGCTGAAGGTCGCCTTCGTCATCGGCAAACGCGGTGACGGGCGCCTGATGGAACTTTACGTGAACGGCAACCGTGCCGGCGCGGACATCTACGACAATAGCTACTACTTCCGCCAGGACACCCCGGCGGGCATCACCGTCGACAGCGCGTCCGCCGACGTGGAACTGAAGAACATCCGTATCTACAACCGTGCCCTGAGCGATGACGAAGTCCTGGATAACCGGATGGTGGATGCCGGCAGCAGCGACGACATGATGCGCCTGTACGAGGAGAACGACATCCTGGGCGGTAGCGGCGACGTCGATATCGACAAGCTGCGTGCCAAGGGGAAGGGCGTGATGCGCATCGTTCGCAAGGGCGGCCTTGACGAGGTGAACGAGACGAACAACAAGAAGACCGACTTCATCGCCGACGTCTATTTCTGGTCCCCTTTCGGCAAGGAGTACGACTTCGTCCTCCGCGACTGCTACATCCGGATCCAGGGTACCAGCTCCACGAAATACCCGAGCAAGAACATCCGCATCTACTTCACCAAGGGCGGCGCGAACCTCAGTTTCGAGATCAACGGTACCCCGGATCCCCTTGGCGGCAACAGGTACATGATGCGCCCCGGGAGCATCCCGATGGACCTGTTCTGCATGAAGTCCGACTATTCCGACTCGTCCATGACTTTGAATACCGGTGTGGCGAAGCTGTACAACGACACGATGCTTGAACTGGGCCTTCTGACCCCTCCGCAGCGTTACCAGCTGGAACAGGCCGGCGGTGACCTGAACGCGGTGAAGATCCGGCAGAGCATCGACGGTTTCCCCATCGACGTGTTCAGCGCGGAGACCGCCGACGGGGAGAGCACCTACTACGGGCAGTACAACTTCAACAACGAGAAGAGCAGGAGCGGCCGGCTGTTCGGCATGGAGGGGCTTGACGGTTTCACCCCTTCCTGCCCGATGACGCTGGAGACGCTGAACAACGGCGAGAGGGTCTGCCTTTTCCAGAGCTCCAGCGACGCGGACCTTGCCGCCGGTTTCGATGCCGGCCTGGAAACCAACTACCCGGACGACGTGAAATGGGCCGGCCTGAACACGTCCCAACAGTCCGCGCTGAAACGCCTTTTCGGCTGGATCCGGTCATGTGTCCCGGCAAACGCCACCGCGGACGACCTGGCCACTTTCGTGAGCGAAAAGTTCAGGACGGAAATCGGGCAGTATTTTGGCGTGGACCACCTGCTGACCTACTACGTGCATACCGACTACTTCGCGAGCGTTGACCAGCGCGCGAAGAACATCCTCCTGCGTACCTGGGACGGGCTGGTCTGGTATACCACCTACTACGACGGTGACACCCAGCTTGCCAAGAGGAACGACTGTTTCCTTGCCTACGACTACACGATCGACCGTGACACGTGGGACGCGGAGGCCGGGAAATACGCCTTCGAGGGCCGCGATAGCTGGCTTTGGAACCTCGTGCTGGCCAACTTGCAGGACGAGCTGAAAGCCTGCGCCGCCGCTTACCGCGCGAAAATGACGGTCGAGCGCGTGCTGTCGATGCTTGACGTGGAACAGGCGGGCAACTGGAGCGACCGGGCGTACAACAAGAGCGGTTACCTGAAGTATATCCGCCCGAACATGGAAGAGGTTTACGGCAAAAAGTGGCCGTTTATCTACGCCCTCCAGGGAAGCAACGCGGCGCACCGCAGTTACTTCGTGAAGAACCGTTTTGCCCTTTTGGACGCCAAATACGGCACGAGCAACTTCACGAGTGACAACATCGACCTGTATATGGCCCGTGCCTCCTCCGATGCCGCCGACGTGGTGAAGATCACGGCGAGTGAGGTGTACGCTTTCGGTTACGGCACGAACAACAGCCCCAATATCAGGGGTACCGGCATCGTGGAGGGCGGCAAGGTGGCCACCCTTCAAATCACGGGGGCCTACACGGTAAACGACCCCCTGCGTATCTACGGCGCGAGCCGCATGCGTGTGCTTGACATGACCGGCGCCTCGGACCGCCTGAAGAACGGCTTTGACCTGGGTAAATGTATCGTATTGCGTGAGCTGAACCTGCAAAGCCCCTCCACCGGCTCGACGGGCTGGTGGCTGAACCTCGGCAGCTGCCGCCAGCTGCGTAAGGTGAACCTGCGCAACCAGGCACAGGCCAAGACCGGGAGCAACACCAGTACCGAGCTTGACTTCACGAACCAGACCAAGCTGGAGGAACTTGACGCGAGAGGCACGCAGGTGCAGAGCGTGACCTTCGCCAAGGGTGCCCCGCTGACGAGGGCCTGGCTTCCCGGCACGCTGACCGTGTTGAAGCTGGAATACCTGGGCAAACTGGCCACAAGCGGGCTCACGCTGGAGAACTACAGTAAAGTGAAGACGCTTATCGTTGACGGCTGCCCGGGTCTGAACTGGGAAACCCTGCTGAACCGCTGTTCCGGCGTGGAACGCATCCGTGTGACCGGCATCGACCGGGAAGACGACGGTACGTGGCTGAACCGGTTCATGAAGATGGGCGGCGTGGACGCAGAAGGCAACGCCACGGACACGTGCGCGCTGGCGGGTACGGTGCGCCTTACCAACTATGTCGAGGATGAGAGATACGAGGCGTTGAAAGCCCATTTCCCGGAATTGAACATCCTCCAGCCCGAATACACGATGATCGAGTCCGACGATGATGTGGCCGACGACGCCAATATCAGCAACCCGGACAACAGGACAGGTTACAAGTACGGTACGCCTTACAGGACGAGCGGGCATATCGCCGCCATCCTGAAACAGCGTTACCGTGTACTGGCGAAAGTGACCAGGAAGCCTACCACGCGCAGCGTGAAGATCGCGAATGTCGATACGACGGTGAACAACCTTGACGGCGAGATGACCTATTACCCGCTGGACGACGGCAATTCCAACCGTTACGCCGACGGCAGCGCCGCCAGACTTGACGGCAGCGAGGGCGACTGGATGATGTTCGAGCCGTTTTTCTGGTCAAAGGGCATCAATGACTACCTGAACGGCAAGCATTACTCCTGCTACAGCAGCAAGGGCCGGGACGACATGCCCTCCGTCCCTGACGCCGATATCCTCACGCTGGATGACATCAAGGAAGCCGGCGGCTACCTGAGCGGTCGTAAGATCATGAGCGGCAAGGACACGCTTGCGAACAGTTACAGTGCCGACACCACGTATTCCGTCTGCAAGGTGAACGTCAGTGGTCACAAGCGTGTCCGGTTCCCGAGCGTTCCCGGTACGAACCTTGTCGGCAGCGTGTTCACTGACAATGCCGGTACCGTAGTCAGTTCCATCGTTGTTCCGACCCTCTCCAACAAGTTCGAGGCGGGCATGTACCTGATCGCTGACGTTCCTGCCGGTGCCACAGCGCTGCACTTCTCCGTTCTGAACACCGCGGAGTTCGACAAGGTAGTGCTTTCCAATTCCGACAGGATCGAGGACATGGAGCCGGACTGGGTAGCCAATGACGAGCACCTTTGCGCGGTCGTGGGCAGTTCGGTCGTCGGTTCCAAGCTCCGCGCCTGTATCACCGGCGGCAGCACCACGGCGAGCATGAGCTGGGCCGACTTCCATTATTACTCGGTACAGCGCGGCATGCAGCAGATTGACGCGCTGATGCACTCCCGTATCGCCAACCTCTTCTACGCCGCCTATGGCCGTCGTGACAGTCAGGAACAATGCGGTGCGGGCCAGCATACTAACAGCCGTATCACCGGCGGTACCGCTTCACGCGGCATGACCGATACGATCGGTTATGAAGAGGCGCACGCCATCAACCCGAACGTGACGAATTCGCTTGTGGACGACATGGTCCACCAGTACGCCTGGTACCGGGGCGAGGATGACTACGGCGGTGCTACTGTCACGCAGGTGAACAATATCTGTTGTCTTGGCTACGAGGATATCTACGGTCATAAGTATGACATGATGGACGGTGTTGATCTTCCTAATGACAGCGGCAACGCCGGCAAGTGGCGCATCTGGATGCCTGACGGCACGACCCGCATGGTGAAAGGGGGTACAGGTTCGGGCGTATGGATAACGGCCGTTGCACATGGCAAGTACATGGACGTGGTTCCGGTGGGCTCCGTTTCGGGTTCTTCCTCGACGCATTACTGCGATATGTACTACATATCTACCGCAGCCAGCCGTGTGGTTTATCGTGGCAACAGCTACGCGTACCCGAATGGCGGTGTCTCGATGTCGAATGCGAATAACGATTTCTCGAATACGTACACGAGCGTCGGTTCTCGTCTGGCCTTCCGCGGCCGGCTCGTCAAGGCGGCGAGCGTCGCTGCGTTTAAGTCGATAAGCGAGGTGGCATGATCGGTCGCGTAAAGCGTCAAAGCGGGAGCGAAGCGACGAAACGTCCGGTGTTCCTCGAACAAGGGGAACGCCGTTCTTTACGGGCGTCAGCCCGTTGAAAAATTTTTGTTTCCGGGGTTTTGTACCTGTTTGTTAAATAATAATTTATGAAAAATCGTACTTTTGCATTCAAGTTAAAAGGTGGCGCTTCCCCATAAGCCGTGTGGTTTATCGTGGCAACAACAACGCGAACCCGAATGGCGGTGTCTCGATGTCGAATGCGAATAACGATTTCTCGAATACGAACACGAACGTCGGTTCTCGTCTGAACAACAATCGAAAAGGAATTTTAATCGGCGTACAACACCGGGGACTTGTCCCCATCGTGGTGCCGAGGGAAGCAAGCCTCAGTAACAGCAGCCTTTTCGGGGCTGGAAAACTGAAAAATAGAGTGTCGGGTAGGGTTTGGTAGGCCGGAAACGGTTCGAAGAAGCCGGGCCCGGGGGATTGAAGGCCCCGTATTAAAAACAAGAAAAGGTATTTATGCGCAGAGTTGGTCATATCATCGAGGAGATTGTGGAGCCTTCCAACATGGAGGCCTCGTTCCGGCAGGTCCTTCGCGGCAGGAAACGTAAACGCAGCCGCCAGGGGTGCTATCTGCTTGCGCATAAGCCCGAGGTATTGGAGGAACTGACCGCGCAAATTGCATCCGGCACTTTCCGGGTGAAGGACTACCGTGAGCGTGAGATTGTGGAGGGCGGGAAACTACGCCGGATTCAGGTGATCCCGATGAAGGATCGTATTGCCGTGCATGCCATTATGGCGGTGGTGGACCGCCATTTGCGGAAACGTTTCATCCGTACTACCTCTGCCAGTATCAAGAAACGGGGAATGCACGACCTTCTGGCGTATATCCGTCGTGATATGCGTGAGGATCCGGAAGGTACGCGTTACTGCTACAAGTTCGATATCACGAAGTTCTACGAGAGTGTGAAACAGGATTTCGTGATGTATTGCGTGAACCGGGTTTTCAAGGACTTCAAACTTATGGCCATGCTGGAGAGTTTTGTCCGTCTGATGCCCGATGGTTTGAGTATCGGGCTACGCAGCTCGCAGGGTCTGGGTAATTTGCTTTTGTCTGTGTTTTTGGACCATTATTTGAAGGACAGGTATGCCGTCCGTCATTTCTACCGTTATTGTGATGACGGCGCTATACTGGGTAAAACGAAAGCGGAATTGTGGAAGATTCGTGATGCCGTCCATGGGCATATTCAGCGGGTCGGTCTCGATGTGAAGGAGAACGAGCGCGTGTTTCCCCTGGGCGAGGGCATCGATTTTCTGGGGTATGTGACTTTCGGTGCGGACCACGTCCGCCTGCGCAAGCGCATCAAGCAGAAATTCGCCCGAAAAATGCACGAGGTAAAATCGAGAAGAAGGAGGCGTGAGCTGATAGCGTCGTTCTACGGGATGGCCAAGCACGCCGACTGTCATACGTTGTTTAAAAAATTAACAGGCAAAGACATGAGATCATTTAAAGACTTGAACGTCGCTTATAAGCCCGAAGACGGCAAAAAGCGATTTCCCGGGGTGGTGGTAAGCATCCGGGAACTGGTAAACTTACCGATTGTAGTGAAGGACTTCGAGACGGGCATCAAGACCGAGCAGGGAGAAGACCGCTGTATCGTGGCCATCGAGCTGAACGGCGAGCCGAAGAAGTTCTTCACCAACAGCGAGGAGATGAAGAACATCCTCTCGCAAGTGAAAGAGATGCCCGACGGCTTTCCTTTTGAAACAACCATCAAGACGGAAACCTTCGGGAAAGGTCGAACCAAATACGTATTTACATGAAACGAGTTGAAGGAACAGCCGGGGTGAAGCTGCTGGAATGCGTGAACCCGGTGAAGAACACGTGGCGCGTCCGTTGGGACGTGCGGGAAAGGGAGGACGGTTCTGCCGACTATATGGAGGAGAACTTTTTAGGGAAGCCCTCCGGTGAGATAATAAGAAGCGTTATCCTGGGCTGGTACAACGAACAGATCGACCGGGAGATACTTTCCGGCTTCGTTTACGAGGGTATGCCGGTGTGGCTGTCAAGTGAGAACCAGTTCAACTATAAGGCGGCCCACGACCTTGCCGTGCAGAACGGCGGCGCGACGCTTCCGGTGACGTTCAAGTTCGGGACGGATGAGGAGCCCCGGTACCGGACGTTCGGGAAACTGGAGGAACTGACGGACTTCTATACGAAAGCCATGAAGCACATCCAGGATACACTGGCTGACGGCTGGAAAAAGAAAGACGATTTTGATCCGGAGAAGTACCGGGTGGAATAAATCCTTCGGGGGAGGATAAGAAAAAAGCCCCCGGCCTGTTAAAAAGTAACGCCAATCACTTTTATAAACATGAAACGCCAAACCGCGCGACCGGGGGCAAATACCCTCTGTCACGGTTTGACGTTTTTTTGTTGTCTAAAAAATGATTGGCGATGCAAAGATATAATTTTTTTGTTGTATGAAAGTGATTGAGATACTAAACTTTAACCGGGAGCTGTTGAAAAGGCTCCAGGCGGCCGGCATCCGTCTGGAGGATGCCCGGTATATCGACCTGTACGCGGACTATACCCGTCTGTTGGACCAAGGTGAGAAGGTCTCGTATGCTGTGGCCGTATTGTCCGAAAAGTATTCGGTGAGCGAACGCAAGGTTTATGCCTTGGTGAAACGATTCCAGAGCGACTGCAAGACGCTTGCAGTGTGAACTGGTTGTTTTATGCCGTAGGGAGTGCCGTTTCCCCTTATCTTTAGGGTGTTTCAATTTTAGAAGGAGGAAATGGCTATGAACAAGTATTACCGTATCCTGGACAAGATTCTTGTCGCGGGAAAAACACAGACCAACAAGAAGGGAAACATACAATACCTTCTGAACGAGCAGCTGTCGCTGACACCGGCGGACTTGCTTGACATATTCGAGGGACATAATATCGCCCGCAAGAAACTCCGCAGCGAGCTCCAGCTGTTCATGCAGGGGGAACGAAACGTGGAGAGGTACCGGGAGGCTGGCATCAACTGGTGGGATTATTGCGGTTCCATCCTGGTGAACAGTTACCCCACATATTTTGAGAAGCTGCCGCCGTTGATAGCGAAAATCAACCGGGAGAAACGCAACAGCAAGAACTACGTGCTTTTCCTGGGTGAGACCGGTGCGGAAAGCAACCAGGCGCCCTGCCTGAGTCTGGTACAGTTCCAGCTGGATGGTGGTGAACTGGTTCTGTCCGCCTACCAGCGCAGCAGCGATGCGAACCTCGGGCTGCCTTCCGACATTTACCACCTGTACCTGATGGCCCGGCAGATAGAACTTCCCCTGAAGTCGATCACCCTCTACCTGGGCAATGTACATATCTACGAGAATAATATCCCGGGTACACGTGCGTTGATCGCCGGTGACGAGACGGTCCGCTTCGGGCTGAACGTGTGATTTGCTGTATATGCCTTGCAGCGGGAACAGTTCATTTTTCCCGCTGTTTTTCGTTTATTCTGGGGACCTTTGCGGCCGTTTTAAAGCAGAATGAAATGAGAAAGATGTATTTGTCCGCCCCGCTTCCTTTCGTGGGGCAGAAACGCATGTTTGCGAAGGAGTTTATCAAGGTGCTGGGGCAGTTCCCGGACAGCACCGTGTTTGTGGACCTGTTTGGCGGTTCTGGCCTGCTGTCACATATTACCAAATGTGTCAGGCCTGATGCCGTCGTTGTGTATAATGACTTCGACAACTACCGCCAGCGGCTTGCGAATATCCCGGCCACCAATGTGCTGCTATCCGATTTGCGCCGGATAGCTGAAGGGGAACCCAGAAACCAACGTATAACCGGGGAGGTTCGCGATAAAATGTTTGCTCGTATTGAGAGGGAAGAGAAGGAGCACGGCTACGTGGATTATATTACGATTTCCGCATCTTTGTTGTTCGCCATGAAGTACGTGACTTGTTTGAAAGAAATGAAGAAAGAGACCATCTACAATAGGATTCGGAGGAGTGATTATCCCGAAGCGGAAGATTACCTGAAAGGAATTACCGTCACCTGCGAAGACTACAAGGAAGTGTTCAAACGTTACAAGGATGTCCCGGGTGTGGTGTTCCTGGTTGATCCGCCGTACCTTTCCACTGAAGTAGGAACCTACAAAATGTATTGGCGCCTGGCTGACTATTTGGACGTGTTGAACGTGTTGAAAGGACATGCATTCGTGTACTTCACCTCAAACAAGTCTTCCATCCTGGAACTGTGTGACTGGATGGGTCGGAACCCGTTTCTTGGCAACCCGTTCAGGGAATGCAGAAAGGTGGAGTTCAATGCAAGTGTAAACTATAACTCCAAGTACACGGACATGATGCTGTACACGGTACCGGATGAAGAGCAGGCAATCGCAGCCTAATGCAAATGTCTTCAAATAGTGTTTGAATGGTGTACGAACACTACTCTAACACTGTATAAAGGTACGAATTTTAGCTGACATAGCCAACGGAATTTAAAGAAAAAAGCACTGGGAGAAACAAAATTTTCCAGTGTTTTTTTACTGCCTCTTGAATACTTTGGAAAATTATTTTTTTGGAGGACGTTTCGTTTTGTATGAAATATCGCTTCGTTTGAAAAGTGGCGAACATTTCGTTTTGCGGATTATAAATTGTAATGGTCGTTGCTTTTTGGGGAATGACGGCAATATGGGCACAAGACTCCACTCCATGGTACATGGGAACGTGGAACAGACATCAGCCTAATCCCAAGGCAAAAGATATGCCACTTGTGCAGATTGATGGCAATCATTTTGTTACCCCTGATGGAAATACGATATTGTTTCGGGGGATTGCCATATCAGACCCTGATAAGGTGGCACGTCAGGGACATTGGAACAAAGAGCATTTTGCAAGGGTAAAGGCATTGGGAGCCAATATTGTACGTATTCCCATACATCCTATAGCGTGGCGCGAGCGTACTCCTCAGGCCTATCTGGAGATGCTGGGCGAAGCGGTGGACTGGTGTACGGACTTGAAAATGTATGTGATGCTTGACTGGCATACAATCGGTAATTTGGAGATGGAAATGTTCCAGGATCCGATGTATGTGACATCCAAACAAGAAACATTTGATTTCTGGAGAAAAATATCCGGATATTTTGCAGGGAACAACACTGTGGCATTCTATGAGTTGTTTAATGAACCGACTACTTATCGGGGGCAACTAGGGGTATGTTCATGGTCGGATTGGAAAAGATTGGTAGAAAGTATGATTACTGTCATTCGCTATTCTGACAAGGAAACGATTCCGATTGTGGGAGGATTTGACTGGGCTTATGACCTGACCCCGTTACACAATGAACCGATCAATGCGACGGGGATTGCTTATTCTGTGCATCCTTATGCCAATAAAAGCCCACAACCCTGGGCGGCCACATGGGAAGAGAACTATGGCTTTGCCGCGGATACGTGGCCGGTATTCGCAACGGAATTCAGTCATGATTCAAAGGATATTCCTGAACTGATAGACCCGGAAAAGGGATTTGTCTCCGACAACTTCAAACTGAAAGTTCCCGAGAAAGGTCCTATAAGGGGGAATATATTAACGAAGCCTGGAGTACCTATTGATTTCGATGGCGATCATTACGGGAATCAGATCATCAGTTATCTTGAAAGAAAGGGTATTAGCTGGTGTATTTGGGTCTTTGACCCTGACTGGGGAGGAGGAAAGATCAAGTCATGGAATTATGAACCCACTGAAGGTCTGAAATTCTTTAGCGAAGCCATGAAAGGCAGATTGAAAGTTCAGAAATAAACAACGATATTCAATATCGCTATTTGACAAACACAAAACAGATATACAAAATGTGGAATTATGTTGTATTGTTCCTTCGAAATTGTAAAGGCTATGTTCTTACAGAAGGGGAAATTCATGATTCTTGAGTGTGAAAAATGCATTTCGTTGCATTTTGTACCAACAATATAATGAATGGATTCATTTTAGTTGTATTTTCTGGATTTAAATTCATATCTGGGGAAGCGTGTCTGTGAAGATATGGTTCCCCTATCTTTTTTAGAAATTTATTTAATAACCGCAAGTAACAGATGGGGAAATGAAATCAATCTATAACAGTTACAGACGGACCAAGGGAAGTAAGGGGCGTTGGACGAGGTGAAGAAAAAATCAAGTTGAGGAAACTTGAAGTTGTTAGAGTTGAAGTCAAAGTTGTGTTTGTGACCAAGGATTAGTTTCTCAAGGTAGCCATAAGCTTGAAACTGAAAAATAAAAGTTTCGGTAACACATATTGGATTGGAACTTAAAAATCTGAATATGGGGTTGAAGTAACATCTCCATACCATTAGCAAATTGGGCGTCCATCGCACAACAACTGGCGATAAAGTTTGGAGATAGGTTTAAATTGTTGTAACTTTACGCTTGTCGGGAGTACTGGTGCACCCCCTTGGCGCTGGCTGATTTCCGACCGATAAGCTTGGAAGAAAATGCCGCATGACACAGTTTATTTTACGCGTCCCATGAAGACGGGTATATGTAATTTGTCCCCCTACTTCATATCCGGGGAAGTTGGCTATTGTTATGTTAGTATACTCCTATGATGGTAAACAATACATCACCGGGTAAGAATGGAGTGCCTATGATTTACCGGGAGAAGAGTTGCATATTACCTTCCGTTTATTTTCCAGGCACCCTTTACTGTTGCCCGTTCTTGTTCTTTATCATTTCCAGTCTTTTACCTTCTTCATTTTATGGCTGTGAACCGATGATAAAATATGGGAATATTGTATATCAAGGGAATTTATTTGCTCACCATAATCAAAGTTCACATTTCTCAATCCAATTTAATCTGCTATAAATCAATAAATAAACAGAAATATTAGTTCACACCGGCTTCCCATGTCATTTCACAGGTATAGGTTCCCATGTTACTTCACAGCCTCACACCTGGATTTTATATATTGGATTATTAGTGTCCACTAAAAAACGCAATAGTTTTTTGAGATATTTGAAAATCAGCCGGTTGTTAGAGAAAATAGGGCCAGCGGACTTGAACTTGTATCTTTGCAGTTATAATAGTACTGCAGATGTTCCAGGACAAATACATTTTCGCCCAGTTGACCGTTTTTTTGGACAGGAATCACTTTAACTGCCTTGTGCGTAAATATGGTGGTGACGAGTATGTAAAATACTTCACTTGTTGGAACCAACTCCTTGCGTTGATGTCCGGTCAATTGTCAAACCGCGAAAGTTTGCGCAACCTAATCGTAGCCTTGGAAACTCATCAAGGTAAGACATGTCACTTGGGGCCCGGTAAACATATCACAAGAAGCAATTTGGCAAATGCTAACCCAAACCGTGATTACCACATTTTTGAGGCATACGCCTATTACATGGTAGAACAAGCACGTGGCAAGCAGAAAACTGATATATTCAAGCTCGGCGGAAATGTTTATGCCTTTGACTCTACAACAATCGGCCTTTGCTTGAGTGTTTTCTGTTGGGTCAAGTTCTGCAAGCGTAGAGGAGGCATCAAGGTGCACACTCTATTATGATATAGAGACACAGACTCCTGCCTTCTTTCACATTACGGCAGCATCAGTTCATGATAGCAAGGCGATGGGCAAAATTCTTTATGAAACAGGTGCTTACTGCATCTTTGATAGAGGATACAACCACTTCAAAAGCCTTTCTTGAATTGAAACCATTGGCTCCTATTTTGTGTTAGAGCAAAGGTAAACCTACAGTTCAAGGCCATGCGTTGGAAACGTCGTTTACCAGAAAGTGTTTTGTCTGATGCTATTGGTGAACTGACTGTATATAACAGTTCTAAAGCATATCCGGACCAAATACGTAAAGTTTGCTGCTGGGATAAGCACGTCAGTTAACCTTCCTGACCAATTCAATGGAACCATCACCTTTGCAAGTCGCAGAACTATATAAAAACGGATGGCAGGTTGAATTATTCTTTAAATGGTTCAAGCAGCATCTGAAAATTAAAAAGTTCTGGGGCGCTACAGAGAACGCAGCTAGAATACAGATATACTCTGCAATTATAACATATTGTCTTGTGGCAACTATACAGTATGATCTAAGATTGGACAGGTCGACATACGAAGTTCTCCAAGTCCTAAGCATATCACTTGCGGATAAGACCCTTTTGTCTGAGCTCTTCAATAAAGCTAATTCCAAAAATGACAAAGAACGGAGCGGTTATAGTGAACCGAATTTATTTAATTTTTGACCGTCCACTTTTTAGTGGATACTTATGGCGTTTAATATAATTTATTTAATATTTCACGCTTATACTTCTTCCGTTAACCAAGATTAAAAACATTTAAATCCGTCTTTATTCTTATTTATCTTGCTGAAATCAGACAAAAGTATAATGAATTTCAATGGATCTCATGCAATATATTGCAACTCTCCTTAAACATCGTAATAGGAAAGTGCTTGCAAACATGTTGTTTTAGTATCAAAAAGCTCTTTTTATTTATTGCAATAAAGTAAAATGTCTGTCTCTTATACACATCTCCGAGCCCACG
>ERZ1027051.57-NODE-57-length-59226-cov-8.214548_pt1 | contig 59226 bp, 77 predicted proteins | sample MGYA00519429_ERZ1027051 | MGnify/ENA primary metagenome ERZ1027051 (study PRJEB26926, sample SAMN06164598) | human gut metagenome | biome: ENVO:00009003; feature: ENVO:2100002; material: ENVO:00002003 | host: Homo sapiens | place: USA | collected 2012 ... | reverse complement strand
CAAGGCTATTCGTCGGCAGCGTCAGATGTGTATAAGAGACAGCAGATGGTGAGAGCGCTAAAGGAAACTTTAGAGGTCGTTGGTTCGAATCCAACAGTTCACTCTCTTTATTTTTTTTTGTCTAAAAGTAAAGGAGGATATTTCAAATGAAGACAGTAACAAAGACAATTACTTTTTCAAGGAAGACAAGTTCAGAGTGGAAACCCGATGCAGAGTACAACAAAGACCTTGTTAATTCAAAAATTGGTGTGCTTAGAAGGATGTTTCATATGTGGGGGTTTGTTTCTTTGAATCAGATTAAACAGTGCTTTTTAATCAAAGATTCATTAAAGCAGGTGAATTATTTGAAGGAGTGCATGTTCCTGCATAGCAGAGATGACTATGACAAGTTTGAGCCGGTCGTCAGCCAGGATAAAAATGACCCTACAAAATTTAAAATTACTATGCAGTTTGTTGATTATTCGAAGGGAGATAAATAATGAACGAGGATGGATATAAAGAAGTACGTTTCGACGTATATTGCCCAAGATGCGTACATGAAAAAGAAAGTCAGGATGCTGACACTTGCAATGCTTGTTTGCACGAGCCAACTAATTTATATTCTCACAAACCAGTTAAGTTTGAAGAGAAAGACAAGAAATAGAAAGGAGCCGGCGGAATGTATAAAACAATACGGCAAGAAATATATGTAACATTTGTGAAAAATCCTGGATGGCAAAAAAGCAGTAAATTTATGGATAAAAGCGAGCGAAATCAAATGTTCATTACAAGAATTGCAGCTTTGGATATTTTAGCAGAGATGAATAAGTATCCGACAAAACCGCCGGTGAATATTGTAGTTGACTATAAAGACAGAATGGAGAGATTTGCAGACATGGCACCATCTATGAAAAGCAAAATCTTATTTTCTACAATGGCAGACACAGCGGACAAAATTATGGATTTATTCAATTAGGTGAAAGGAGACAAAATACTGATGAATGAAAAAGTAGAAGATTGGAATGGATTTTCAATTCATTTCGTACAGTTTGAAGGTTCATGGTTATGGGTTGCTGACTTGGAAGATATTTGCGATGCGTTGGATTTATCAGCAGATGTTGTACTGAATGATATTGATCGTGATTATATTTTCGAGATGTATGAAGGCAATCCATTTAAAATTGGTATATCTGAGGAAGGTATTTACCAGCTTATATATTTTAGCCACGAGCCTATGGCAATGAAGTTTAAGACCTGGTCATATCGTACATTGACTAAGTTACGTAAAATGGTTGGATTACAACCGTGGGAGTCACTAAAGCTACTGGATGAAAAAGTTCAGAGAAGTGTTGACCATATTCTTGATACTATATATTGGGATGAGGAAAAGAAATGTGTAATGCAATCTGTAACACTTCCAGGTGGTGATGTTGATCAGGTTCCGTTTTTCAAGAAAGGAGAATGAATAATATGAATGAAAAGTTGTTACCAACTACGGCGGGAACTTTAGATGAGAATGAATTAGAAAAATTGCGTAATAGTGTATATGATGCATATGGTGTACCTGCTGATGTGATTAATAGTAACAGTGTATATGGTATGTATGGTACATATGGTACTCATAGTGCAGCTGATGTAAGGCCAACATGCATGAATGATCAGGTTTGGATGGATATTTGCAAACCTTATCTTATACCATTGGATAGAAAATTATTAACCCGCGAGGATATATTTAAAATGGCGGGCATAATGATTGCAAATGCTGGATATCCAGATGAAAGAAACATTAGAGTATTGGCAGGCACATCAATTATGACAACGTTATCGCACATACCTGGCGAGGTTCCGGAATCCATTAATTCACGTAACGGGGTGACGTATGTACATGATAAATGGCTAAAACCACGTGAAATGCGGTTGCAGCAGAAACGAGTAACAATGAAATACAATCAGTTCTTTAAACCAAAGCCATTGGATATTTTAGAGGATATTCATTCTACTAATGCTTTAACATCATATATACTCGATGATATTGCAAATATAAGCGAACTATTCAAAGAAGCATTTGGAGGATTATTTAATTTGGAGGAAAATAATATGTCAAGAAAATCATTAGAAGTTAAGAAGGTTATATATTCAGGACCATGTACTATTGTAATTTGGGCAGATGATAGCAAAACAATTGTACGTTGCCAGGATGGAGATAGATATTCAAAAGAGGTTGGCCTGCTTATGTGCTTAGCTAAGAAGGTTTGGGGTACTAATGCATCTAGTTCAAACTTTAATGATTATATTTCAAAGGTTATTTCAGAGAAAGAGGAGAACAAATAATGAGCAACAATATAAGCACAATGTATACAAAGAGCCAAAACATGAAAGCTGGACGAAAAGGATATGCTGCTTGGAAGACTGAAAAAGAAACTGCTATATCTCCAGCAGCTTATGGCGATTATATTTTGCAGCATAAAAGAGGTAAGAAAAGAGGTAAGAAAAGATGATTAAACTGGAAGATCTATTATTAACCGCATGTTGTGACGTGGCTATTATGGACAATATATATCCTGTGATTACAATTAATTACAAATATGATACATGGAAACATTTTTCAAAAGATTTCTTAGATAGAGAAATTAAAAAGATCGACACTTACAACGATAGAGTCAGAGTTTGGCTAAAAGAGGAGGCAAAGAAGAAATGATTAAATTAGAACACGTAGTTCTGGCTAGTCCGGAGCAGATGGATTTTATTATTGAGGGTATGCGTAATCCTATGAACTCATGGGAGAAAAAAGACTCAAGAGAAGGATGCGAACAGGGTTTATGCTGGAAAACCTGCAACTTTAGCCCTTATTGGTGTGGTAATACTCCAAGGTACGTATTAGGCAAAAATGATTACACCCTTATGCAAAAATTGTCTAAGTCTGGTACAGATCATAGAAAATTTATGAGAATGATGCCAGTGTATGTGAGAATTACTGCTCCTTTATATTGGTGGGAGGAGTTTGATACTTACAAGGTTGGTACTGTTTCCAATAGCTGCAACGATATGACTATGCATAAAATTCAGGAGAAAGAGTTTACGCTGGACGATTTTAGCTGTGAACATTTGAAAAATGCATTTGATGTATCTATTCCGTATGCCTCTAATATCACAAGTATATTTGAGTATAAGAAAATTTTAGAAGAAATCATAGAAATTCTTAATAACGCAAGAGCTTTATATCTTGAAACTAAAAATAAAATATTTTGGTGGCAGATGACTCAGCTTCTCCCTAGCAGCTATAACCAGACACGCAATGTTATGATGAATTATGAGGTTTTGGCAAATATTTATAATTCTCAGAAATATCATAGTAAGCTAGATGAATGGCGAAAATTCTGTAAGTGGATTGAGGAACTTCCATATTCTGAGTTGATTTTGTCCGCGTAAATAACATCTCCTATAATGAAAGGAGTGATAATTATGGCAAAAGAATATATTGTTAAAGCGACTAAGTACGGAAGAGACTGGAAAAAAATAGGAGAGGGTATTGATTTTCTAGAAGATAATAAAATATATCGACTAGAATTTCATGCTACTGGATTAATCCAGGCTATCCGAGTAAAAATAGCGTTTAAACAAAATAAACGGTTTAAATATTACACTTATTGAAAGAGGGACTCAGCAATAACGCTGGGTCTTTTTCTTTTATATTTCGCGAAAAAATATTGACTACTGAAAGGAGCTTAATAGCCTATGAGAGTATATTTTTACGACATTATAAAGGATGAAACTGTAATTAAGCTTAAGAAAATCAAGTCAAAAGACTTTCCAAGCTTAAAATATAAAGGATTAACATGTCCAGGAATCGTAGACAAATTCATGGATGCAGTATATGATGCTAAAAATCTTGTCGAGGAGCATCTTTGGCTGATATGTTTAAATACTAAATTAGTACCAAATGCAGTGTTTGAAGTATCGCATGGCAGTATGACTGATGCTAATTGCAGCCCGGCTTCTATATTTCAAAGAGTCTTATTGACCGGAGCAAACAGTTTTATAATTGTACATAACCATCCATCGGGAAACGTATACCCGTCGCAAACTGATGATGATACATTTAATATTATACGCAAATTAAGTAAACTGATGAATCTTAATTGTTTAGATAGTATCATTGTCGGCGATAGAAAACCATATTCTTATAAATACGATTGCGATGACTGGAATGATTAACAGAAAGGGAAATATTATGAAAAAATTATTTGTAAGTGTACCTATGAAAGGTAGAACAGAGGAAGAAATCAAAGCTAGTATTCAGAAGATGAAGAAAATTGCTGAGGTATACGAAGGTGAAGAGTTAGAACTTATTGATAGCCATGTTGAGGATGATCCACCAAAGAATGTACATCCGCCGGTATGGTATCTTGGTAAATCACTTGAAAAGCTATCCGAGGCTGATATTTTCATTGGAATTGAGGATGATTTTGATTGGAGTGGTTGCTATATTGAAAGGACTACCGCACATAGATATGGCATTAAATCATATCGTGTCCCAGGGGATTTGGTAATAAGCAACTATAGGGAAGTATGCAAAAATGCGAACTTAACGGTACTATGTTAAACGCTAAAGCATGCCGATTCTGGTGGAGAGGAAAATGTATGCTTGGCAATAAAAAGCCTTGTGTACATACTCTCTGCCCAGATTGGGAAAGTAAGTATATTTACCCAGTTAGAGAGACTTGGATTAAGGAGGAGAAATGAAAGAAAGAATCATAGAATTTCTAGCCAGTATTATTGCATCTGCTGGGTTTGGTCTTGCACTTATTGCTGTATTTTGTATATTTTGGGGCGGAATATCATTATGCGTATGGCTTGTGTTGGCCCTATTCAATATTACAAGAAACGTTATGACAGCTGCTATTATAGGACTAGCGTTTGCATTATTTTATATTGTTATGCAACGATAAGAAGAAAAAAATGAAATCGCGTAGAATACATGGCCTTTAGTGAAAGGAGAGTGATACTATGTTTAAAAAATATTTAAGAAAGAAGCAATACGCAAAGATAAAATCGCATATCGAAAACAAGATATCATTGATTCAGGAATTAATAAATCTTATTCCTGATGATAAAGCAGATGGATATGAAGATATGAGTAAAAAATGTTATATTGCTCAAAAAGTATCATTAAAGGAAGTATTGCGATTTATTGAAAACGAGGAGAGTTGGTCTTAGGACTGACTCTTTCTTTTTTTTTTATTTTGTTAAGGAAAATGGAGGTGACAGCATGAAAGTATGCAAAGTAAGGCCTGATTACTCAATTTGCTCTCAATGTTTAGACATATCCGACATGTCAGGTATAATTCCTGATTGTAAAACATGTAAATTAAATACTGATACTTACGAATTATTGCAGATTGGAACTGGATTTTGGAGCGGGGATTATGCAATTGTTCAAAAAAAATGGAAAAATTACCAAAGTAGCATTGAGCCGTGTTTATGATGTAAGGAGGAATGTAAATGATAGAACTTTCAAAATTATGTGCTGAATATCCTATTGAATTTAACGTATGCTATGAGCCATCGCTGAATGCTTTCATTATTAAATTTCGAAACCTTGAAACGAATAAGGCGATGAGCAGATATATTAGCACTTCTGAAATTGAATTAGTGCCATCAGACTTAATTATTCAGAACATCATAAACCAGGTACGAAAAAGTCTTATAGATTGTTAGGAGGAGAAATAGATGAGAGATAAACAATATAAATGGGAGTGCATATTCACAGATGCAATATTAAGCGAACTAGAAGTATGGAATTATAATGAATTGGTAGATTATTTTATCATTATTATACAAAAACACTGTAATTTAGTCGACCGGGATAAACATTACTGCTTGGAAGTAGGCAAAAAAATAAATGATTTCATACAAAACATGCCATCAAAAGAGATAGCACGAATACCGCGTGTAACTATATGCAGTAATTTATCATTATGCAATAACGAGTTTCGTATTATGGAAAGAGTAAAAAATGTAGACTGTTTTAATACTGATGATGTCGCAACAGTTCCTGATTATAATATTTCTGATAACATACGTGTTAACCCAAATCCTATATCGCCAGAACACTATAAAAGACTAAGCCCTGAGCCGAAAGATGTTATTCGAAGCTGGGGCTTAAATTTTAATCTTGGTTCAGCGGTTAAGTATATTTCAAGGGCTGGATATAAGGATGAGATTATTCAGGATTTGAAGAAGGCTCAGCAGTTCATACAGTTTGAGATTGATTATTTGAAAGGAGATAAAGAGCAATGAGCGTACATTATGTTTTAGACATGATATTTTTAATCATGCTGATTGGAATTGCAGGGTGGTTGATGGTGGATTTGATACTTAAGTTAACTCATAAGATTCGTCGTCATATTCCACCTGCAGCAGTACCTAAAGCTAAATGCCATTGTTGGGACTGCAGATTTAGGTCTAGTGGATATTGGTGCACTATATGGGGCAAGGGTATATTTTTAGACGATTTTTGCAGCTATGGAGAAAAGAAAAAGAATAAGGAGAAAACAGATGAATGAATTAGAAAGAGATGCTAAGATTGATGAATTGTCAAGTGAAATTGCTGATTTAGCTTTATCTGGTGCAACGCCTGACGAATTAAAAAATGCAATTGCACGTAGTATGGAGGCACTTGACAGTTTAAAAGAAGCAATACGTGATAATAAGGAGAGTAATTCATGAACAATACGACAAAAATCAGAATAATGTCTTACGCATCACAGCCAGATAAGGATTACAACTATGACGGTGATTATGTAGACTTTGAAGGTAAGCGATATTGGGTTTGCTTACGAACAGAAACTGTTGAGTTTGTTGGAAATTTGGAGATGAGTAAGTGATGAATGGATTTAATTTTGAGAAATGTAATGGATGTCCATATTATTTTGGAGAGATAGACCAGTGTATGGTTGGAGAGGACGATGTTCCTGATAATTTAGAAAAGAAATGCAAAAAAGGAGATAGAAAGTCGAAGAACTAATTAGCAAATTATATGATGTAAAGGAGAAAACAGATGACTAAATTAAAAGACGTATTAGGCTGCATTGACAATGATGTCAGACTCATTAATGCAAATAATGACGAAATAGCACTTATATTTCGAGGGTTTCAAGATGTAGTATCGGATAAATATTTTGAATGCGGGGTGCTAGAAATGTCAATTAATGAAGCGATGGATGCAACTGTAGATGTAATGATTACAAATGATAAGGCGGAGCTCTATGATTAAAGCGATACAATTGATTGCCGGGTTTATATTTATTAATACATTGTGCTGGCTATTGCATTTGCATGTAAATAACCCATATTGGTGGATATTGACTTTTAGTTTTTATTTTATCTTAGGATTTACGGAGGATTGATTTATATGGCAACAGAATTTGAGAAGCGTATGGAGAAACATATGAGCAGTATTGATAAGAGCTTGAATAGCATTTCTAGGTCATTAGCGAAGATTGCTAGGGCGAAAGAGAAGGCACAGGCTGAATCAAACAGAGAAACGAATGAAGAGTCATGGGACGTATTTGATAACTTATCAAAATTGTCCGGTACGAAGCTATTATAATAAGGAAGAAAGAGGTGCAAGTAATGAGTTTTCAGGATGTATTAAACGTAGCAATTGTTGTGATTTTGGTGTATTTATGCTTAAGCGGACTTGTTGGAAGGATTTGCAAGGCTATTGAGATGACTGCAATTGTCAAGTGCATGGGTGAAATGAGCAAGAGTTGTGATAACGGTCCTGCTAAAGATATTTTAGAAGAAATGTCAAAGTGTTTGAAGAAATAAAAATCGCGTAGGAAACATGGCCTATAGTGAAAGGAGAGTGATTTATATGAATTATCATTATCATGTTTCATCGTATTTTATAGGAATGTTTAAAGGTGGAGCACTAAATCCTAAGAAAATAGCTAAAATAACTATTCACACAAATAGTTTATTTAGATATTTAAAGGCATATTGGGCTCTGGAATACGGGCATAAAGATATTTTGATAAAAGATAGAAATTCATATGAGTTTCATTAACTGAATTTAGGGCTTGTTGAAAGAAACAGGTCCTATTTTTTTGTGATTTTTACTAAGAAATGGAGGAAATTATGATTCAGACAGTACTTTTAATACTATATTTAGCGATTGGATTTGCAATTATAAGCGGGTTGGCTGCATTTGAAGTTGAAATTAGTGAATCTGTGTTCATAGTTACAGTATTGGCATGGCCTTTGCTTGTCATTGGAGGCATTATCGCACTAATTATGTGGCTATTTATTGCAGCAGGAAACAAAATTGGCAAGTTTCTAAGGAGGAAATTTGATGATGAAAAGTGATATTACAGGGCCTTATTTGAAGGTAAATGGCAAAATTAGGGGATATTGTGAGCTTTGTGGCAGGGAAGTTGGGCTGGATGAGCCGGGAAACAAGTGTCCATTATGTGGTGCAGAGCTATATTATGAGCCAAAAGTGTGTGACATGTACAAATATGGGCAGAAACACCCGGAATTTGTGAAGAAAATTAATGATATCTGCGAAAAGGAGGACAAATAAATGGGCAGAAAAGGTAAAACTAACGTATATGAGTCTGGAAAAGCTGAGGATGGTTGGTCATCTTCGGTTGCTGAGAAGCGAAATGGTGCTGTTTTGAATGCATATTTGGCGGTAAAAAGGGTCACTGAGACTTGCAAAATTGGTGATTTTGTGGCTGTTTCGTGTGGAAAACAGTACCCTGGAGCCAGTAAAATTGACATTGAAAGCCAGAAATTTAAGGGTTATTTCATAGGAGAATATCCTCGATATTTTAGGATTTTGGTGCATGGAAAGGGTGGAGATTACGTCAGATGCGTGAACAAAAATGACCTGATTGCTGGTGATTTATGTATCAAAAAGTTGTGCAGAAAACCATTTTTGATGCCTGTTGTTGAGTGATTTTTGGCCATTTTTACTAAAAATTAGTGTTTTTAAAAGTGGCCATTTGCCCACTTTGGTGGCCACAAGGGTAAATTGAAAAGTTGAAAAATGACCATTTTGGACACTTTTTGGCCACTTTGCCCACCTTCTGCCCACTTTTAAACACCAAAGTGGCCACAAAGAAACCCAGTATTTATGCGGGTTTGAGGGGTGTTGTGGCCATTTGCCCACTTTTTTTCTTTAATCGGACAAAAAAATTGAAAAATATTATATATATGTAATATTTTACCTATATAGAAATAAAATGGGCTTTAAAAGTGGCCAAACGTCCACAAGCATATTTTAAGGAGGTAAAACAAATGGATGAAGATATTTGGCGCAGACTCATATGCTACTGCGACGACGAGTATATTTCACGAATAAAAGCATATTCTTTAAATTGGCAAGAAGCATCCATTACATTTCAATTCTATGACGGTACTTATGAAATATTTTATTACATGGAAGAGACGTGGTTTAAGATAGGTAAGCTTCCAATGAGTAAAGAGAAGATGAATGAGTATTTTGGACACAAGTTACAAAAGTATATGTATATGCACGCCATGACACAACACCGGTTAGCAATTGCATCTGGAGTTTCGCAAAAACAAATCAGTGAATATATTAATGGTGTACGCATTCCTAACTTCTATACAATTTCTCGATTTGCGAATATTCTGCATGTTTCGACTGACGTATTTAGATTCCGTTTTGAAAATCCTGTTAAATTTGAGCCACCAAAAAACGGAACCACAATCGCGTAAAAAACATAGATTATAGTGAGAGGGGTGACTGTATATCGTGGTTACTCTTATATTTTTGTGGGTATAAAAACACACACTATAGCAAAAGAGCGGCCGTAATTGGTTGCTCTTATTTTTTACGCGCGCACGAAAGGAGTTAATTATGTTAGAAAGCAAATTCCAGTCAGGTCTGATTAAAGAAATAAAATCCAGATATGACGGATGCGTTGTTATGAAGAATGATGCAGGGTATAGACAAGGTACCCCGGACCTTTTAATTCTCCATAACGACAAGTGGGCTGCTCTTGAGTGCAAGCAATCGAGCAAAGCAAGTCATAGACCAAATCAAGATTATTATGTGAACAAATGGAACGATATGTCTTTCGCAAGATTTATCTATCCAGAGAATAAGGAGGAGATATTAGATGAGCTTGATGATGTATTCGGACATGCTAAAAGGTAAGCATGCCAAACTTCCACCAAGTCAGGCAACTCGTTGGGCAACGAAGAATCTGACACCCGATGATATTTTCAGAATGATATGTTCTGGATACGCTCAGGAAGTCGGAACTTTAATTCACGAGTATGCAGAGAATGCAATTAGATATCGTATTAAGATACTAAAGTCTGACAAGAAGGAAGTACGTAAGCATCTGCTGATTCACGGAATACCTGAAAACGTAGTCGCGTATTACGTTGACCGCATATTCCCGAATCTTATGACTTACACAAATGATGCTATTGGATTCCGAATGGACACGGAAGTTCCAGTATCATATTCTGCAACACCTTTAGCAGAGTTTAAGAGCCGTGGTAAGCTGCCACCTATATTTGGTCATGCTGACGCGCTCAAATTCTCAAAGAATAAACTCATGATATTTGATTTAAAGACTGGATTGTCACCTGTTCATATTGAGCAGCTTCTGACATATGCCAGTCTTTATTGTTTGCAGGAAAAACTTAAACCGGGCTGCATAGACATTGAACTGAGAATTTATCAGAACAATGAAGTGTCAGTCACAATACCAGAAGCTGACGATATTCTGCCTATTATGGATAGAATCGTAGCTTATGACAAGATGTTAACAAACTTTTTGATTTCGGAGGAAATGTGAGATGGAACAAGAGCTAATGCACTATGGCACCAAACAGCCTTATGATGGTTCACCAACAGGTTCTGGTAGATACCGTAAAGGTTCTGGCGAAAATCCTCAGAGATCAAAAGATACATTGGGTTATATCAAAGAGCTTCAAAAAGAAGGCATGACTGAAAAGGAAATAGCCCAATGTATGGGAGTGTCAACAACTAAACTTAGAGAGTTGAAAGCTAATGCTGTAGCTCAGGAACGAGCTAACAATATCAGGCAGGCTCAAACTCTTAAGGAAAAAGGCTACCGCGCTTCTGAAATTGGCCGTATTATGGGCAAGAATGAATCATCAGTTAGAGGATGGTTAGATGAGAAAGCTAAAGAAAAGGCAAGCCTAACAAAGACAACTGCTGATGTACTTAAAAAGAATGTTGATGATAAAGGGTATATTGATATCGGTTCTGGTGTAGAAATCGATATGAATGTATCAGCAACAAGACTTAAGAATGCAGTTACCATGCTGACGGACCAAGGATATGTAACTCATGAAGTAAAAGTACCTCAAGTTAGCAATCCGGGAAAGTATACAACTGTTAAAGTATTAGCACCTCCTGGAACAGAATGGTCTGATGTTATTCACAACCCAGACAAGATTCATACTGTCACTGAATATTCAAGAGATGGCGGTGCACACTTTGATGTAGTTCGACAGCCTACAAGTATCGATGGTAAGCGAGTAATGATTCGCTATGCAGAAGATGGTGGTATTGATAGAGATGGAACAATCGAAATCAGACGAGGTGTTGATGATATTTCTTTAGGCAACTCCAACTATGCACAGGTTCGTATTATGGTTAATGGAACACATTACCTTAAAGGCATGGCTATGTATTCACCAGATAAGATGCCTGACGGAGTAGATATCATATTCAACACCAACAAAAAGAAAGGTACACCACCGGAAGATGTCTTTAAGAAGATTAAAGATGATCCGGATAATCCTTTCGGAGCTTTGATAAAAGCCAACGGCCAACGATATTATTCTGACCCAAATGGAAAGTACATTAAGGTTGGAGAATCATATTCAGAAGCTACTAAATCTACAAATAAAGATGAGCCTCGTTACAGCTTGTCACCAGTCAACAAGCTTAGAGAAGAAGGTGACTGGTCCGAGTATGCAAAGTCTTTGTCATCTCAGTTCTTATCTAAGCAGGACTTGCCTCTTATCAAGAAACAGCTCAACTTAGCTTATGACGAGAAGAAGACACAATACAATGAAATCATGTCATTGCAGAACCCAGCTCTTAAAAAGACATTGTTGGAATCATTTGCAGATGACTGTGATGCCTCAGCGGTTCACTTGAAAGCTGCAGCCTTACCAAGGCAGGCTATGCAAGTAATACTGCCAATACCATCAATGAGTGATAAGGAGATTTATGCTCCAAACTATAAGAATGGTGAAAAAGTTTGCCTGGTTCGTTACCCTCATGGAGGAACGTTCGAGATACCAGAGCTCACAGTCAACAACAATCAGCTTAAAGCAAAGAAGACATTAGGAAATGCAAAGGATGCTGTTGGTATTAACTCGCATGTAGCAGGTATACTGTCAGGTGCAGACTTTGACGGCGATACTGTTATGGTTATACCAGCGAATAATCGTGGTTCATCAGTACGAATCAAACATGACAAGCCTCTTGAAGGATTAAAAGACTTCGACCCAAAGAAGTACAAGTACACAGATGAGCAGCTTGCCAATGGTGCAAAGGTTATTACTTCTGCATACAAACAGAAGCAGATGGGTGTAGTATCGAACCTTATTACAGACATGACATTAAAGGGCGCACCAACAGATGAAATAGAAAGAGCTGTTAGGCACTCAATGGTTGTTATCGATTCTGAGAAACATAAGCTGGACTACAAACAGAGTGCAATTGACAACGGTATAGACGAACTCAAGAAGAAGTGGCAAAGCGGAGGCGGAGCTTCAACTATTATCTCAAGGTCTAAGTCAGAAGATAGGACAGTGCCAGAAAGAAAGGAAGGTAAGTATATTACTGACCCAGTAACTGGTAAGACTACCCGACACTACATAGACCCTAAGACAGGAGAGAAACTGTACACTGAGACCGGGTCTACCTATACCACCACTAAGACCCTAAAGAACGGGACTACCCAGGTAGTTACCTCCCTACGTACCACCTCGGTACCTAAGATGGAGTTGACTAAGGATGCTATGACTCTTGTTGGCGATAAGCATGACCAGAAAGAGTTAGCTTATGCGGACTATGCTAATAAGCAGAAGGCATTAGGTAACCAAGCTAGACTAAGCCTACTGAATACCCCTAGTGCCACCTACTCCCCTGAGGCTAAGAAGAAGTATGCTGAACAGTGTGCTTCCCTGGACGCTAAACTGAAATTAGCTTTACAGAATGCACCTAAGGAACGTCAGGCACAGTTATACGCAAACATAATTGTAAAAGAAAAGAAGGAACAGAGCCCTTCCCTGATGGATAAAGAAAACAAGGATCAACTTAAGAAAGTTAAATCACAAGCATTGGCCACAGCTAGAGCTGCATATGGAGCTAAGAAGCCAAACATAGTTATTGATGATAAAGAATGGGAAGCCATTCAAGCAGGTGCTATAAGTAATAGCAAACAGTTACAAATCTTTAAGAATTGTGATCAAGATGCTTTAAAGCAAAGAGCTCTACCGAAACAAACAAATGCGCTTAGTGATGCAAAGGTTAGTCGTATTAAGTCTTATAGTGCAAACGGATTCACTATTGCAGAGATTGCTGCTGCAATGGGCGTTTCAACAAGCACAGTTTCTAAGTACTTGTAATTAATGAAAGGACAAAGCAATGGAAACAGTTTCAAATGATTGGATGCTAACAACTTCCGACAATCCTTACAATCCTTTCACACAGTTTGATGAATGGCAAATGTTCGATTCGTTGCAAGGTTACAACACTTGTTCTTACTTAGATAGAATTTGTGTAACTTCTGATAATTTATCAAAGTCTTTTAATGATTCTGAAATTGATGAAGCAATGAATGAGATTCTTAAGTATGATTTGTTAGGAAATTATGTGAAAGTTAATAAAGAAACAGCACAAAAGTTTGCTGATTATGCAAAGAAAATGATGTATTCATCAGAAGAATCATCATAAACAAATAAAATTGAATATTATTACCTCTATCAGTAGTTTGGGACAGGTAAGTCCCGGCTTTGATAGGGGAGGGGGTCCTGAAAATTGACACCCCCTACTGCATCGCGGCTGTCTTAAAAAAATCTCCGGAGGGATATTTTTGAAAAGCAATTTGGACCCGGTGCATATTTTCGTAGACATCTTTATAGAACATACAAGCTCTTATCGGTATTTTATCTCCGTTCATCTGGTACCCAGGTGTAAACAAGTGTTCACATAGCCTCTTTAAGCTCGAAAAAGAGGTATAAAACAGGTTTGTATGTTCTATAAAGATGTCTACAACTCTATATAAACATATGTGAACAATAGGAGATGAGATAGTAATGCCTAAAAAAGAAGACAGAAAACCTGCAGCTTCATTAGAAGAGCGGGAGAATCGTATGGTGGCAGCAGCTATGGACCTCGCAGAGAAGCAATTACTAGAAGGAACAGCGTCAGCTCAGGTCATTACACATTTTTTGAAGATAGGTTCTTCTAAAGAAAGGCTTGAGCGAGACATAATGGGTGAACAGAAAGATTTGATAAGTGCGAAAACACAGGCGTATAAGTCAGCAGATGAGCAGTTGAATATGTACAAGAATGCAATACGTGCGATGGGTATATATTCTGGTGAAGATGACCCAGGAGATGACATTGATATATGAAAACATATTCAGAACTTATACAGCTTTCAACTTTTGAAGAGCGCTTAGCATATCTTTCTTTCAAATCCGTTATTGGGCACGAGACCTTTGGAGGAAGTAGATGGTTAAACCAAACTTTCTACAGGTCTCCAGAATGGAAGCATTTCCGGCGTAATGTTATATTGCGTGACAATGGATGTGATTTAGGTATTGATGGTTTTACGATATACAACGGAATTTATATTCATCATATTGAACCTATAACTCCTCAAGACATACAAGCAAGGAATTTGGAGAAATTACTGAATATGGATAACGCTATATGTTGTTGCCTCAACACTCACAATCTGATTCATTATGGAGATATTTCAAATGCTGTTATTGCACCTATAGAACGAACACCAAACGATACCTGTCCATGGAAACAATAGGAGATACGACAATGAATGATGTTTTAATAGAAAGCATTTTAGGTTCTGTAAAGAAGCAGGTCAATGTAGCTCCGGAATGCACAAGCTTTGATGAAGACTTAGTTATGTACATAAATGCACAGCTTGCAATATTAAATGATATTGGAGTCGGAACAGATGGATTCACAATTTCTGATAACACAAGTACATGGGCAGACTTTATACCGGACAACGTGGCCTTGGCTAATTTAGCAAGAACATACACAGGCACAAAAGTAAAAATCATATTTGACCCACCAACGAGCTCGATAGTTTTGGAAGCAAGTAAAAACTATGCTACAGAACTTGAATGGCGAATGAGTGAAAAGGTCAAATTGTTACAGGAGGAATAAATGTGGCAATACAATTACGACGCACTATTAGCTCCTGATGAACTGGAGCATTCTGGACGTAAAGGTATGAAATGGTATCAACATATTTTTACGAAAAAAGATGGAAGCTTAAATTATCTTGGCAAACGAAAAGCAAAGAAAATGAAGGATGACTATACAAGGCTAACAGGTAAGCAGCTTCGTAGGAATCCAACAAAAAGCAAAGGGTCTAAACCAGTAAACGAGATGACCGATGCTCAGATTCGCAAAAGAATTGAACGTATCAGACTTGAAAACGAATTAAATAGCTTGCAACCAGCCAAAGTTTCAAAAGGTAAAGCAATTACACAGAAATTAAGTAGAAACTTAACGGACATGGCTGTTGAACGTGGAACACGGATACTTGGCGATTACGTTGAAAAGAATGTTAGGAACAAGTTAGGTCTTAATGCTCAGTCCACTAAATCCCAATCTCAAATACTTGCAGATAAGGCTAGAGATTTAGAAAATCAGTGGAAAATCATTGAAAATCAAAGAAAGATTGACAATGCCAAAGCACGTTCTGCAGCAGCGGCCCAACAACAGTCTGATAAGAATAATCAACAGCAGTCGAATTCTCGAAAAGAAGAGCAGAGCAATAAGCATGAGACAAACAGAACAACGTCTCAGCACACAAATTCTGATGATATTCTTAGAGGCACTGTTGAAGACATTCCATCTGGAACACGCGAGACTGGAAGACAGTATATAGCGTACTTGCTAGAAGATAAACATAGGTAGGTGAACAATAATGGCATTATCTAATACGGCTGTGCCTTACTATTACGGCCAATTTAGAGATGCTGTAATTAGAGGTGAAATCCCGATATCTAATGAAATCGCCATGGAAATGCAACGAATCGACGAGTTAATCGCTGACCCACAATATTACTATGACGACAAAGCGATAAACGGATTTATAGCTTTCTGTGAGAACGAGCTGGTTTTAACAGACGGTTCAGACTTACACTTACTTGACTCGTTCAAACTTTGGGCAGAGTCTATATTTGGCTGGTATGAGTTTGTAGAGAAAACTATACCAGAACCAGATGGTCGAGGTGGCACACACTATGTTACTAAGACAATCAAGAAGCGACTCATTAAAAAGCAATATTTAATCGTAGCCCGAGGAGCCGCTAAATCAATGTATGCATCATGTATACAAAACTATTTTCTATGTATTGACAAAACTTCATCGCATCAAATCACAACAGCACCAACTATGCCTCAGGCAGAAGAGGTTATGTCGCCAATTCGTACTGCAATCACCCGTTCAAGAGGCCCACTGTATACATTTCTTACAGATGGCTCAATCAACAACACAACAGGTTCAAAAGCCAACAGGCAAAAACTCTGTCCTACAAAGAAAGGTATTCAGAATTTCCTGACTGGTTCACTACTTGAAGTTCGTCCAATGACAATTGATAAGCTTCAAGGATTGCGAGTAAAAGTTGCAACAATCGATGAGTGGCTTTCTGGTGATGTAAGAGAGGATGTAGTCGGAGCAATTGAACAGGGAGCTGCAAAAGAGCAAGGTGGAGGAGCAAATGATGACTATCTGATAGTGGCTATCAGCTCAGAAGGAACTGTCAGAAATGGTTCCGGCGATACAATCAAAATGGAGTTAATGAGCATCCTTAAAGGCGACTATAAAGCTCCGCATACTTCTATCTGGTGGTACAAGCTGGACGATATTAAGGAAGTTAACGCCCCACGTTATTGGATGAAAGCGAATCCTAACATTGGTATCACTGTATCTTATGAGACGTATCAGTCTGATGTGGAGAAAGCAGAAGCCAATCCTGCAGCAAGGAATGATATTCTTGCAAAACGTTTTGGCATACCAATGGAAGGCTACACATATTTCTTCACTTATGCAGAAACACTTGTACATCAAAAGAGAAGCTATTGGCAGATGGCATGCTCTATGGGGGCTGACATGTCCCAGGGCGATGACTTCTGTGCATTTACATTTATGTTCCCAATTGGCAATGGACAGTTTGGAATTAAGACACGTTCTTACATTACAACCTTGTCATATTCGAGATTGCCAAGAGCGCTTAAAGCTAAATATGATGAATTTATTGCTGAGGGCAGTTTGATAGTTATGGAAGGAACAATCCTTGACTTGATGAATGTCTTTGATGATGTAGATGCTTATATAACTAAAAATGAGTATGATGTTCGATGTTTTGGATATGATCCGTATTATGCAAAAGAATTTGTGGAAAGATGGGAAAGAGAAAATGGTCCATTCGGTATAGAGAAAGTACCGCAGGGAGCAAGAACAGAGTCCGTTCCACTAGGCGAGTTAAAGAATCTTGCTGGTGAACGAATGCTCTTATTTGATGAGCAAATCATGTCGTACACAATGGGTAATGCTATTACTCTTGAAGATACAAATGGTAACCGTAAGCTTTACAAGAAACGAAGAGAACACAAGATTGATAACGTTGCAGCTATGCTTGACGCATTTGTGGCATACAAGCGCAATTTGGATGCATTTTAGGAGAATAAATAGAAGTAAAGCCCATACTTAATCTAAGTACAGGCTTTTATTGCTCGATAATCTTCATATAAAATTTTCTCCATAAAACAGTTCACATATATTCAATTGTGCTATCCGACTTTTTTAAATAAGTCTTTCTTGATAGACTTTAAAAGATTTTCATTAATTGAAAGCATGCAGTTTTCAACCAATGTAGCTACTGCTGAAGTAATAATTTTCTTGTTATAACCTTCAATACCACCGCATCCTTTAATTTGATGTAAAAGGGCAGCACTACCGCTAACCTTGCGACCGTTTTCATTGATGTAAGGGCCATACAAATCTTTTTTGTTCATACTTTCATACTCCTTTCTATGTTATTTGAAGACTCTAATATCTCCATAATCAATCATAGCCAACTCGCGTGAGTATGTCAATACTATATTTTCAAGGAAGGATAAATTATGTGGCAATATGAAACATTAAACCCAGATGAGCTTATGCATTATGGTGTCCTAGGCATGAAGTGGGGCGTACGTCGCGGACACTCTGATAAAGTATATGCTAAAGCATCACGAAAACTGGAAAAACTTGATAACAAGGTCCAAAAGTATGCTAAGAAAAAATATAAACATGCCAATCCTATAATTAGGACCGAAATTTCTGACGACTTGTATAGGCAATCTGCCAGGAAAGAAGATAAATACAAATCTAAAGCACAGAAGTGGGCTAAAAAAGTATCGAAAGTTTTAGGTAGTGAATCAGTTGAATCTATGGTCAATTCGCAAAATGTTGCTATAGGTAAAAAATACATTAGCAGCATAATTTAATAAATAATTCAAAATGGTATCAGAATCCGTAAGGGTTCTTTTTTTTATACCAAAATTTAAAGGAGAAAAGAAATGGCATTATCAGTAGGCACACGTTTGAAACATGCCTGGAACGCATTTTTAAATAGAGCACCGACTCAATACAGAGATATTGGAAATGGCTCAGGAATAAACCCAGGACGAGCCAAGTTCACAAGAGGAAATGAACGCTCGATTATTAATTCACTTTTCAATCGTATTGCAATGGATGTAGCAGCGCTTGATATTAAGCATTGCCAATTGGATTCAAACGAACGATACAAAAGCACCATATCGTCAGGTCTTAATGATTGCCTGACACTAAGTGCAAACATTGACCAAACCGGTAGAAATTTAAAGCAGGATATTGTTATGTCCATGTTTGATGAAGGTGTCGTAGCTGTCGTACCAGTAGATACAACCGATGACCCGAATAATACAGACAGTTACATTATTGACACTATGCGTACCGGAAAAATTGTTGAATGGTATCCACGCCATGTAAAAGTTCGATTATACAATGACCGAACCGGGCATAAGGAAGAAGTTATTTTACCGAAGTCTGACGTGGCCATTATAGAGAACCCATTCTATGCAATTACGAATGAACCAAATTCATCAGTTCAACGACTTATCAGAAAGTTAAATCTGTTGGATGTAATTGATGAGCATAATGGCTCAGACAAGCTCGACCTTATCATACAGCTTCCATATACGGTTAAAACCCCGGCAAAGAAAGCAATGATAGAGGAACGTCGAAAAGAGATTGAAGAGCAGCTAACTGGATCAAAGTATGGAATAGCATACCTTGATGCGACAGAGCACATAACCCAATTAAATAGGTCTTTGGAGAATAATCTCCTTAAACAAATCGAGCTACTTATCAACATGGTCTATAGCCAGTTGAGTATCACAACAAGTGTAATGGATGGCACTGCAGACGAACAGACCATGCTTAATTACAATAACAGAACTATTGAACCTATCGCATCTGCAATCGCAGACGAGTTCAAAAGAAAGTTCTTATCTAAAAATGCAAGAACTAGAGGACAAACGATCATGTTCTTTAGGGACGCTTTCAAATTAGTTCCAGTTAACAACATTGCAGATATCGCAGACAAATTCACACGTAACGAAATCATGTCTACCAACGAGATGCGTGCCGTCATCGGTATGAAGCCGGTTGATGACCCTCAGGCAGATGAACTTCGTAATAAGAATCTTAATCCAGGCGAAAACCAGGACTTTGCATCCACTACGGATGAAGACCCAGATGAAGATTACGACTATGGAACTGATTACTAATAAAACAAGGAGGAAAACATCAAAATGGGATTCAATCCAAATGATTATGACTTTGCAGGCTATGCAACAATGAATGACATTTTATGCAGCGATGGAAGAATCATTAAACGTGATGCATTCAAAGCTCAGGATGGCAGCCGTATTCCATTACTTTGGAATCATGACCATCAGGACATTAGTGATGTCATTGGACACGCTGATTTGGAAAATCGTTCGGACGGCGTGTATGCATATTGCAAATTTAATAACAGCGAAAACGCAAAGATGGCAAAGGAGATTGTCCAGCATGGTGATATTTCATCACTTTCTATTTATGCGAACAAGCTTAAACAGATGGGTAACGAAGTCTTACATGGCGTTATCAGAGAATTAAGTCTTGTCCACGCTGGGGCAAATGATGGTGCTCAGATTGACTGGGTATTAGCCCACAGTGACGATCCAGAGGCAGGTGAAGGATTTATCTATAACGGTAATTTACCTATTACCATCCTGTGTCATTCAGATGGTAAGACAAATGCACCAAAGGAAGGAGATACAAAAGTGCCAGATAACAAAACAGTAGAAGATGTCATTAATTCTATGACAGAAGAGCAGCAGAAAGTTTTATATGCACTAGTTGGAGCAGCTAGTGAAGGCAAATTAGATGACGATAATGAAGGAGGAGAACCAACCATGAAGCACAGCGTTTTCGACAACGACAACAATTCAGAGGAGGCACTGTTACATTCAGCAATTATTGATGCCGCAATCAAAGACGCTAAGAAGTATGGCTCAATGAAAGAGAGCTTCATCGAGCACGCAGCAGCAAATAACATTAAGGATATTGATATGCTTTTCCCGGAGCCAACAGAGCTCAACGTACCACCAACATTCATTAAGAAGGATGAGACATGGGTAAGTGACATTATGGACTCAGTTCATCATGTACCTTTCTCGAGAGTAAAGACAACATTTGCTACTCTTGACGCTGATGAAGCTAGAGCAAGGGGTTACATTAAGGGTAACATGAAGAAAGAGATTGCCCTCGCTCTTCTTAAGAGAGTTACAACCCCTACAACTGTATACATCAAGTTAAAGATGGATAGAGATGATGTTGAAGATATTACTTCATTTGATGTAATCGAGTGGCAGCGTGCAGAGATGCGTAGCCAGCTTAATAAGGAGCTTGCACTTGCTATGCTTCTTGGTGACGGTAGAATTGCATCATCTGATGACAAGATTAATGAGCAGAACATCCGTCCTGTAGTATCTGACGAAGATATGTATACTATCAAGTACACAATCAAAGAGGGTACTGACTACAAGATCACAGGCAGCTCATACTCTGATAATGATTCAGTATACAAGGGAGTTATCCGTGGAGCAGTTAAGGCACGTAAGGATTACAAGGGCTCAGGAAGACCTACATTCTACACAACAGAGGATGTACTTACAAACCTTCTTCTCCTTGAGGACCAGAATGGACGTGTAATCTATGAGTCAGAGGAGAAGCTTGCCACAGCTATGCGTGTAAGCAAGATCGTGACAATTCCAGAGATGGAGAATTACAAAGATATTTACGGAATCATTGTTAACATGGTTGACTACACAGCTGGTGCTGATAAGGGTGGTGCAGTTAACACATTCGATGATTTCGATATCGATTACAACCAGATGAAGTACTTAATGGAGACTCGTATGAGCGGTGCCCTTACAACACCATACTCTGCAATTGTCCTTAAGAAAGCTGCAGCGGTTCACAGCGGTTCACAGTCAGCAGGTGGAGAATCACAGACAACTGGTAAATAGAAAAGCCTGAAATAATCAAAATGGGATACTAGGAGGCATTATGGGTAGATTTTATGGAAATATCGGATTCAATGTACCTGGCGAAACAGCACCAGGCGTTTGGACCGATTCATACATAGAGCATCATGCATATTTCGGTGATGTTACAAGAGATTATAGAAATCTCGAAACGTCTGGCTCTAACGTCAATAGTAGCCCAAACTTGAATACCATAATCGCAATTGTTGGGGATGAGTTCGCTTTTGAGCACATTCCTGACATGCGTTATGTGGAATATTTAGGTTCCAAATGGACTATTAAATCTGTTGAACCTAAAGATCGAAAATTAATCTTAACTATTGGAGGAGTCTATAATGGCGGATAGAATCACGCTACATAATAAACTGGTGGAGATTCTCGGCACAAAAAATGTATATTTTCAGCCTCCACCGAAGTTAAATTATCCTTGCATAAAGTACGAACTGGGAAAACAGAAACGTATACCGGCAAACAATAACAACTATATAAAGAAACAAGGATACACAATTACTCTTATTGATTACGACCCAGATAGCAAATTCAAGGAAAAACTTGAAGAATTACCATACTGTGCTTTTGACAGGCATTTTACAACTTCTGGGCTTAATCATTTTGTATTCACAATATTTATTTAAGGAGGAAACCTAATAATGGCAGGTAAGAAATTAGCATGGGACCAGACAGGCGAGAGAGAGTTTGAGACTGGTGTCAGCAAAGGTGTACTTTACGTTGCTGAGGGCGGAGCTTATCCTAAGGGAGAGGCTTGGAATGGTATCAGTAAAGTATCTGAGTCTCCAGAGGGAGCAGATGCCACAGCAGTATACGCCAACAATAAGAAGTACTTAAATCTTATTGCAGATGAGCAGTACAAGGCAACGATCAGTGCTTACATGTATCCAGATGGATTTAAAGAATGTAATGGTGAGTCTTCACTTGGTAAAGGCGTTACAATCGGACAGCAGAAGAGAAAGACATTTGGATTCTCTTATCAGACACTTATCGGAAACGATACAGATGGAACAGATCATGGCTACAAGATTCATCTCGTATACGGCTGTACAGCAGCTCCATCATCTGTTGATCATTCGTCAGTTAATGAGTCACCTGAGGCAGACGAGATGTCATGGGAGATTTCTACAGTTCCTGTAGATGTACCAGGCTTCAAGCCAACTGCAACTCTCGTAATTAACTCAACAGAGACTGATGCCGCTACACTCAAGAAGATTGAGGATTTATTATACGGTACAGAAGAGGCTGAGGCTAGATTACCTCTTCCAGCAGAGATTATCACTCTTCTTGGCGCAGCTACAAACGTGTAAAATAGTCGACAGATAATCAAAATGGTGCTATACTGACAATAGTTGATGCATAGGAGGAACGTATTATGAAACTTATTTCACTTACATGTCCAAATTGTAATGCTAACTTGGACGACATAGACTCAAGCAGGCCGTTTTGCTATTGTCAGTACTGTGGCACTAAAATAGCTTTAGACGATGGCACTATTCGAAAAGAAACTCATATTTATGATGAGGCCAAGATTAAAGAAACAGAATCTAACGAATTGCTCAAGCTTAAAGAATTAGAAATTGAGCGAGAGCGCGAAAAAGAAGACAAAGAAACAGGTAAAAAACTGTTAATCGTGGCTGTTGCTATATTTGTTTTAGCATTTATACTACATTTTGTATTGAGTGCATATTCATTAATTCCAACGTTACTAGCGTTTGGTGGAGTAATAGTCGGAATAGAAGGATTATCAAAAATATCACCCAACCGCGACAATAAAAAATAGTATACATATTTTACAGATCATCACTTCGATGGTCTGTTTTTTTTTTGCTTAAAATTGAAAGGAGATAATTATTATGTTATGCAAAACAATAGAGTACGAGGATTTTCTCGGTAATAAACGTAAAGATGATTGCTACTTCAATCTTTCAGAAGCAGAAGTAGTAGAGATGGAGCTTTCAACAACAGGCGGCTTGTCAGAGATGGCGAAACGTATTGTAAAAGCTAAAGATACTCCATCAATGGTAAAAATATTCAAGGAGCTTATTCTTAAGTCATATGGAGAGATTTCTCCAGATGGAAAACAATTCCACAAATCTCCTGAAATCTCAAAGGCTTTTGAAGAGACACCGGCTTACTCTAAACTGTTTATGGAATTAGTTGCAGATACTGATAAGGCCATTGATTTCTTTAATGGAATCACGCCTGGCAACAAAGATACTGCAGAGATCAAAAAGCAGGCATTAGAGCAGCTCGAACAGTAATATGCTTACACTAATAGTCCCACCATCAGATGCAATTAGATTGTGGGATGAACAAAATGAAGTATTTTACACTAAACCGCCATTTAAAGGTGGAATTCTTAAACTAGAACATTCTCTAATTTCAGTATCTAAATGGGAATCTAAATGGTGTAAGCCATTCATAGATTCAAAGAAAACTAACGATGAGGTTTACGATTACATACGTTGCATGGCATTGAATGCAAACGAATCAGACCCAATCTTCGATTATTTATCCACTGAAAATCATGAAGCAATTAATAAATACCTAGAGCGTCCAATGACAGCTACAACTTTGCCAAAAGAAAGAGGCACAAGTAAAAAAATAATAACTTCGGAAGTTATTTACTATTGGATGCTTGAGCTTGGTATTCCTTTCGAATGCGAGAAATGGAATATCAAAAGATTGATTGTTCTCATTAGAGTTACTGAATTAGAAAGAAATAAAGGAACAAAGAAAGTGCCTCAACGCGACATGATATCTAAATATGCTGAGATAAATGCCAGAAACAGAGCGCGCTTTCATTCAAAAGGATAGAACTTGACATGATTACATTTAGACAAAAGGGAGATTTCTCAAAGCTTAATCGTTATTTCGAGAAGCTTAAAGAAGGAATCAAAATAGGGGATTTAGATAAGTACGGACGTGCTGGAGTTGAAGCATTGTCTAATGCAACCCCAAAAGACACTGGACAGACAGCAAGTTCTTGGTATTACGAGATAAAACGGTCAAATGGTTCAGTGTCTATACAATTTAAAAATTCAAATATCCGTGAAGGAGTGCCAATCGCCGTTATTTTACAGTACGGTCATGGCACAGGAACTGGAGGCTGGGTAGAAGGAAGAGATTACATCAATCCTGCTATTCAGCCTATTTTTGATGAAATTGCAAACAATGCTTGGAAGGAGGTTACTAGCGTATGAGTCAAACTGTAGATAATAAAGTTGTAGAGATGCGATTTGATAACGACCAATTTGAAAAAGGTGTCGCTACGAGTATGTCTACAATTGATAAACTCAAAGCTAAACTCAATTTTCAAGATGCAGATAAATCGCTCAGTTCACTTTCAGATTCTGCAAAAAGGGTGGACATGAGCACACTAGCAAATAGTGTTCAGAAAGTTAGTCTTCAATTTTCCTCATTGCAGGTTATAGCTGGAACAGCTTTAGCCAATATTACGAATAATGCTGTAAACACTGGCAGGAAAATACTTTCTGCTTTGACTACTAATCCTGTTAAAGATGGTATGTCAGAGTATGAAACCCAGATGAATGCTGTACAGACAATTCTGGCAAATACTCAAAAAGAGGGAACAAATGTTAAAATTGTAAATAAATATCTTGATGAATTAAATACTTATGCTGATAAAACTATTTACAATTTTTCAGAAATGACACGTAACATCGGTACGTTCACAGCAGCAGGAGTAAAACTTGGTACATCAGTGTCATCAATCAAAGGTATTGCAAACCTTGCAGCAACATCAGGCTCTAATGCTCAGCAGGCATCTACAGCTATGTATCAGCTTTCACAGGCAATTGCAGCGGGTAAAGTCCAATTAATGGACTGGAATTCGGTTGTGAATGCCGGAATGGGAGGACAAGTATTCCAGGATGCATTAATACGTACTTCTGAGCATTTAAAAACAGGTGCTAAAGAAGCTATCAATACATATGGATCATTCAGAGAAAGCTTGTCAAAAGGTGAATGGCTTACAACTCAGGTTTTAACAGAAACTCTTGACCAGTTTGCCACAGCAGCAGATACACAAGAAGAATATGAAGCAGCTGTAAAAAAGTTCGTTGACGAAGGATATTCTCAGGAAGAAGCAGAGCAAATCGCAACAATGGCTAAGACTGCTGGAGAAGCTGCAACAAAAGTAAAAACATTCAGCCAGCTTATAGACACATGCAAGGAAGCCTTGGGCTCTGGATGGACCACAACATGGCGGCTTATATTTGGTGATTTCGAAGATGCTCGTAAACTCTGGACAAGTGTTAGTGATGCGATTGGCGGGCTTATTAATAAATTCTCAGATGCTCGTAATAAAGTACTAGACAGTGCATTATATAACAATTTTAAGAGTCTTGGTGAAAGAATTAAATCTGTCGGAGAAGCAACAGAAACTGTTACTAAAGTCACTGAAAATTTCGGAGAAGTAGTAAATCGAGTTATTGGCGGAGAATTTGGAAACGGCGCAGAACGAGTTCAAAAACTTACAGAAGCAGGCATGGATTGGGCTCATATTCAGAATCTTGTAAATGAGCAACTCGGTGACTCAACAAGACATGCAACAGATTACAAAGAAGCTCAGGAAGAGGTAACAAAAGCCCAGGCCGAAGCAATTGAATCATTTGCAGCAATGTCTGATGAACAGCTTACGAATATTGGATTTACACAGGATGAAATTTATGCTTTACGAGACCTTGAAGCTCAGTCAAAGAAAACTGGCAAATCTATGCAGGAACTTCTTGAAGAAGAGTCGAGCAGAAAAGGCGGGCGAGAGCTTTTAATAGAATCATTCACAAATATTGGTAAAGCTATAGGGACAGTATTCAAATCTGTTGGCGAAGCATGGAAATCAGTATTTGACCCAGTAACATCAAGTGACCTGTATGGTGTGATTGAGAAATTTCACAGCATGTCCGAGTCAATGCTTGGGGTGGGTGAACATGCAGACCAATTAGTATCTACTTTTAGAGGCTTATTTGTTATTTTAAAGTGGGGTACAAACATACTTGGCGGCGGTTTTAAGATTGCCATAAAAGTTGTTTCGCTTTTATTAAAAGCATTTGGTTTAAGTTTCCTCGATGTAACTGCAATAATAGGTGACTTCTTATATAAGATTGACCAGTTTCTTAGCGAAAATGACTTTCTTGCTGCTGGCGTTAATCTTTTGGCAGAAGGAATCAAAATGGTGGCTTCTGGATTAAAAGAATTATATGATTACATATCTAGTCTTCCAGAAGTGCAATCATTCTTAGAAAAAATAAAGTCCGTAGACCTAAGCGATGTAGCTCAAGGATGGATTGAGTCACTTTCAAGTGGAATTAAGGAACTTAAAAATCTCGATTTAAAAGAGATAGGGGCTTTTATAATCGAAGGCCTAAAAGATGGTATGGGCGGAAAGATTGGTTCTATTATAGAGACCATTTCTGAAATCGCCAATACAATTATAGATACTATAAAGGATATTCTTGATATTCATTCACCTTCAAAAGTAATGATTGCGATAGGTGGATTTATCGTAGCGGGTTTGATAAAGGGCATTCTTGACGCATTCCCAGATGTAAAAGAATCATTAAACCAATTAACCGGTGGAATGGTAACTTGGTTTGAAAACATAGACTGGGATCAGATATTTGCTGGAATCGCATCAGCTGGATTACTTAATATATCAACTCAGCTTGCTACAGCTATAAAGAATTTCAGCATTTTCGCTGCTCAAATCGGTGGAGTTGCAGCTTCAATATCCGGTGTATTAAACAATATATCAACCAGCATCCAAGTGGCTACCAAAAGCTTTAAGAAAATTATGAAAGCTAAAGCTTTTAAAACAAGAGCAGAAGGTATTAAAGAAATAGCGGAATCTCTTTTAATCCTGGCAGGAGCTGTATATATCCTTGGCCAGATGGATAAAGATGAATTAACAAATGCAACCAATTGTATTGTCGTATTAGGTGCTGTTCTGTTAGCAATGACATACATAATATCTAAGTTTTCAGAATCGTCAGCGTCGCTGGACAAAAACGGTCTGAACATTAAAGGGCTTAAAACATGCCTTATTCAAATGGGTATGGCACTTTTATTAATGGCTGAAACAGTCAAAATTATTGGTAAACTAAACCCAGATCAAGCAACTCAGGGTTTTAGAATGCTAGTTGAATTGTGTGGGTTGATAGTAATATTGACATATGTTCTTGCTAAATGTGTTGATGGTGATCAAATGGCCAATATAAACAAATTTGGTAAAATGATGACCAAACTGGCTATAGCTTTGCTACTCACAATCGCTGCTGTTAAGTTGATAGGGCTCTTAAAATCTGATGAACTTACAAAGGGACGAAACTTTGCAATAGCATTTACAGCATTTGCAATACTATTAGGCATAGCAGCAAGACTTGGTGGTCCAAATGTAAGCAAATTTGGAACAATGATGATAAAGTTAGCGATTGCAATCGGATTAATGGTTGCTGTTGTTAAGCTTATAGATAGCTTGTCTCCAGAAGCGGCGATAAAAGGTAGTATATTTATGGTTGCTTTTATGACATTTATCGGCTATATGGCAATTGCCTCTATGTTGACCAAAAACGCAAAAGATTTTGGAAAAATGATATTATCGATTTCTGCCTCACTATTATTGCTTGCAATCACCATGCAACTCGTAGGAAGATTAAGTGCGGGTCAGATTGGCGCGGGAATAGTCTTCATGATTGCTTTTGGTGTGTTCGTAACTTGTATGGTTAGTGCTTTATCAAAATACGGGGATAAACAAATTGCAAAAGTTGGACTTACACTCGTGGCATTAAGTGTTTCTTTAGCTATTATGGCTGGAGTATGCATATTATTAGGCATGATATCGCTAGGGGCGCTTGCAAAAGGAATTGTTGCTATGGGATTTTTAGCAACATTCATGTCGGGGATGATAACCGCTACAGAAGGCGCAGAAGATTGCAAAGGTTCAATCATAGCAATGGCAGTCGCAATAGGTGTTATGGCTGCAGCAGTAGCAGCATTATCATTTATAGAATGGCAAAAGCTTTTACCAGCAACTTTAGCACTATCTGCAGTTATGGCCATGTTTGCAATTGTGGAATATGGCGCTAGTAATGTAAAAGGCGCGATGAGTTCAATCATAGCAATGTCTGTGGCTGTTGGATTACTTGGCATAATGTTAATTGCGTTAAGTCAATGCAAATGGCAAAATACATTAGCAGCAGCTGCAGGACTGTCAATAGTAATGCTGGCATTCGCTGGAACACTAGCAATTGTTGGCGCTACCGCTCAGGTTGCAATCGCAGCCATACCGGGAATAGCAGTTATGACATTAGCACTTGCTGCTATAACGTTTATGATATATGAATTGGCTCAGTGCAAACCGGAATCAGCTCTGGCATCAGCAGCTAGTCTGTCAGTCTTGTTATTAGCTCTTTCCGTAGCTTTAGCAATAGTAAGTCATATACCAATATCTGGAGCCATAGAAGGTGCACTGGGATTATCAGCATTTATCGGCATAATGGGATTGGTTCTTGCTGCATTAGGTGGATTATCGCGAATACCGGGACTTACAGAACTAGTGGAAGATGGCGGAAGTTTCTTATCATCTATAGGATACGCATTAGGTAATTTTGTCGGCAGCATAGTCGGCGGATTTGCAGCAGGAGCTACTTCCGGATTACCCGAAATAGCTGATAATTTATCCGCATTTGGAGATAAGATTCAACCGTTCATAACTTCTTTATCTGCAGTTGACCCTATTGATTTTGTAGCAAAAGTTGGGGCACTCACGGCAGGCATATTATTACTCACGGCAGCAGATTTTGTGTCTAGCATAATGACGTTTAGCCCAATTTGTAAAAGCTTTGCGAATTTAGGAACTGAATTATCACAGTTTATGATAAATGCAATGCCGTTCTTAACAGCAGCATTGCTTATAAGTCCAGACATGATGGAAGGTGTTAAAGCACTTGCCGAAACCATTATGATAATAACAGCTGCAGACCTATTATCAGGCATTAGTTCATGGATTAGCGGTGACAATTCTATGGACAAATTTGGAACACAATTGGTTTCATTTGGAAATGCCATAGCCGAATTCTCATCAACTGTAGCTGGCAAAGTGGACGCTAGTGCTGTAGAAGCTGCAGCAAACGCTGGCAAAATAATGGCTGACATGGCATCCACAATACCTAATTCAGGTGGTTTACTAGGATTCTTTGCTGGCGAAAATGATATTGATACATTTGGTACGATGCTTAAGTCATTTGGTAAATCCATTGTGTCATTTTCTGAAACTGTAGCAGGTAATATAGACCAAGATGCTGTTCAGGCGGCTGCAGATGCTGGTTCTATCATGGCAAAGTTTCAAGAGACAATACCTAATACAGGCGGAGTTGTTGATTTCTTTACCGGTAAGAATGATATGGCAACCTTTGGCAATAATCTTGAGTCATTCGGTAAGTCAATAGCGTCATTCTCTGAAAAAGTAGCAGGCAAGATAGACTCCGATGCGGTTCAGACAGCAGCAAATGCTGGAGCCATGATGGTGGAATTAAATAAAATAGTTCCAGATGAAGGCGGAGTTAAAGGCTGGTGGTTTGGAGATAATGATTTATCTGATTTTGGCGATAATATTGCCGATTTTGGCGAAGCAATAGCGTCATTCTCAGCATCGGTGTCAGGAGCTGTTTCAGCAACAGCAATCAGTAGTGCGATTGATTCCGCCAAAGATTTAGTCGACTTCAACACATATGCAAAAGATGCTAAATTTGATAATCTTTCAAATTTAAATTTGGCAATAAGCACCGATTTTACAGGTATTGCTGGTTCATTGCAATCAGTATCTTCAACTATATCAGAAGGCATTAGCATAACGAATATAAACAGCATGATTTCATGTTGTCGTTCGTTAGTTTCATTTTCTGCTGAAATCGGAAAAGATTCAGGAAGTAATTTAAAGAGCTTTGCATCGGCATTATCTGATTTCTCAAACCAGATGTCAAAAGTTGATACAAGTGGTTTATCTTCATTCTCAAAACAGATGAAGACAATTGGCGATTCAGGCGTGAATGCATTACTTACTTCATTCAAAGGTGCATCTGCTAAAGCTACGCAAGCAGGCTCATCAGTGGCCAAAGCAGTTAGTAGTGGCTTTTCAAAGAATGCGTCGTCATTCACTAAAGCTGTTACAGGTGTATTGAATACAATGATACAAACCATAAAGGGATATAGTTCAAAAGCGTCATCTGCTATGAAAGCTGTAGCTGCTGGTATGGCCGATGGAGTTATATCTGGTAAAAGCATGATCGTGAATAACGTCAAAAATGCAGTTAAGGCTGGAGTTACAGAGGCTAGAAGTTATAGAGACGCATTTTATGGAGCTGGCGCTTATCTTGTAAGGGGACTTGCTAACGGTATAAGTGACAATGACTACATTGTTAAGGCAAAAGCAAAAGCTATGGCAAGAGCTGCTACAAGAGCCGCTCAAAAGGAACTTGATGAGCATTCGCCATCTAAAGTATTTTACAAAATAGGTAAATACATTCCTATGGGAATGGTTAAAGGTATTGACGCATATGCTTCACGGGCTAAAGATTCATCTAAATCAATGGCTAGGTCAGCTGTTGATGGAGCATCGTATGCTTTAGCAGCGCTCACTGATATGATAAATGGTGACATCGATATGTCTCCGACTATTAGACCAGTTGTAGATATGAGCAGTGTTAACGCGAGTGCAAGAGACATGAATCAATTACTTGGCGGTAATATAAATTTGGGCTTAAGTGCTCAGTTAAATGCCATTAATTCAAGAATGCGCTCACGCAATCAAAATACTGGTAATGCTGATGTAATTTCTGCAATCGCAGGATTACGTAAAGAAATCTCTGGAATCAGCAAACCAACTTACCAGATAGATGGAATAACTTATGACGATAATTCAAGTATTTCAAGCGCTATTGAGACACTTGTAGGCGCAGTAATAACAGAAAGGAGAATCTAACATGCCAGCAGTATCGAATTTGAAGGTTGCGTTGGAAACCGGAACAACCGGCACATACTTGGCGACATGGGACTTCGATGAATGGACTAAATCCACAGTAGTCACTGGTACTGCCATGGGTGTTGGTTCTCTCGTTTCAATAGCAGCAAATGCAACTTATTACAATGGCCAGCATATGCCCGATTGGGTAAAAAATGACAAATGGTACATTAAACAAATAGCCGGCGATCGTGCAGTAATTGATAAAAATGAGTCTGGTTCTCATAGCATTAATTCGCCGGTTAATGTTGCGTATTTGTCGGGCGGAACTCAGCAAACTTCCGTTGTTGATGTAAAAACACTTGACCATTATGGTATTCAGTGGGACTACGAGACTGGCGACGGGCTTTGGTTTATTGGTGAAAAGGGTGAAGTTACCGCTAAATCTTCAAGATACAATGCACCATCTAACGCATTAATAGTACGATGCTGGGTACTTCCAGTTTCAACATATCATGATGTAAACGGCACTTCAACTGCATATTGGACAGGTTCATGGATATATGCGGACCATTCACTTGGCGGAGATCCACCTCCAAAGATGAGCACACCTTCTGTTGAAATAAAAAAATATTCATTAACTGCGTCATTAACAAACATTGGAGATTATAGCGAAAATGGTGAATATAACAAAGTTGATGAATTGCTATTTGAAATATACAAAGATGATGTACTTTATAAAACCGGAACAGTAACAGTCAGGCTAGCTCAAGGTGCCTTTACTTGCAATGTTGAAGCGGGAAGCGAATATATGGCTCGTGTTAGAGCTATAAATGATTATTATGGCACTCAAATAGACGGTCCTTGGTCAGATTTCTCAAGTAAAGTAGGAACTATACCGGCCACACCAAACGGAATAAATCAATGCCGGGCGACATCTAAGACCTCAATCATGATCTCTTGGTCAGAGGTTAAAAGTGCGACATCTTATGATATTGAGTATGCAACAAAGAAATCATATTTCGATATCACAGACAAGACAAGCACAAAAACTGGAATCAAAAAGACACAGTTTGAATTTGTAGGTCTTGACAGCGGAAGCGAGTATTTCTTTAGAGTTCGTGCTGTCAATGATAAGGGTGAATCTGATTGGACAGCTATAACTTCTGTTGTGATAGGAACAAATCCGGCCGCGCCTACGACATGGTCATCAGTGTCCACTGTAGTTACAGGAGAGCCATTGAAGTTATATTGGATTCATAATTCGGAAGATGGCTCAAGATGGAAGTATGCAGAACTGAATATTCTAGTTAACGGTAAAAAATTAGTAACTAATCCAGATCCATTTAAAAACACTCAGGCGGAGGATGATAAAGATGTTACTCCATCGTATTCAATCGATACAAGTATATATTCTGAGGGAACAGTTATAGATTGGTGTGCAAGAACATGTGGCGTAACGCTAGAATATGGCGATTGGTCTGTAGTTAGAAGAATAAATGTTTATGCACCACCTACATTGTCACTCAGTATACGCAATAAGGATAACAATCCAACATCAGTTATCCAGCAGTTTCCGTTTTATATTTATGGATTACCCGGACCTAAAACTCAGGCACCAGTAAGCTATCATGTATCTATAGCAGCTGCAAATAATTACACAACAGTAGACCAAATTGGACAGACAAAAGTTGTGAATGCCGGTGAAGAAGTATATTTCAAAAACTTTGACACTGGCGAAGCATTACTCGTTGAGATGTCAGCACATAACATAGACCTTGAAAATAATCAGGATTACACGGTTACAGTAGTAGTATCTATGAACTCGGGTCTTACCGCTACAGCCTCAACAACCATATCTGTTAACTGGACAGAACGTAAGTATGAGCCAGATGCTGAGATTGGTATAGATGAAAATTCATATTCTGCATTTGTTAGGCCGTATTGTACAGATTCAAATGGTGATCCCGCATCGGGAGTAACATTGGCTGTTTACAGAAGAACTTATGATGGTGATTTTGTTAAGATTGCCGACCAGATAGAATGCAACAGGAATATTCATGTAACAGACCCACATCCAGCGTTGGATTATGCTAGATACAGAATCATAGCAACAGAAGAATCCACCGGAGCAGTGAGCTTTTATGACCCACCTGGCTATCCTATAAATGGCGATTATATTATCCTGCAATGGAATGAAGAATGGTCAAGCTTTGACACTAATAACAGTGATACAATGGTAGACCCACCGTGGGCTGGTTCATTGCTAAAATTACTTTACAATGTTGATGTATCAGAATTAACTGACCCAGATGTTGAGTTAGTTAAATATATTGGGCGTAAAAACCCAGTTTCGTATTACGGAACACAAATAGGAACATCTGCAACATGGAATGTAGATGTTCTTAAAACGGACAAAGAAACAATTTATCAGTTACGTCGTATACAAAGATGGTTGGGCGACGTGTATGTAAGGGAACCATCTGGTGTTGGCTATTGGGCTAATGTAAAGGTAAGCTTTTCTCAGAAACATACGGAAAAGATGGTTCCTGTAACACTAACAATAACTAGAGTAGAAGGAGATATGTAAGATGACAGACTGGAGTAAGTCTATGACACAGACATTCGAGTACTATACGGTTAATCCAAATACTTGGAAAGACGTAGACTTACTCACAAATGTCAAATCGGCTACTATATCAAGAGATTCAACAGCAGAAACACTTGGCTCAGCGAACTTTGATATAGATGACGATATAGGAGAATGCTACATTAGAGCATATCTCAATGCTGTTCAAAATGGGATTACAGAACGCATACCCCTTGGAACATTCCTTTTACAGACGCAAAGTTCTACGTTCAATGGTAAGCGAGAGACAAGGTCGATAAATGCTTACACACCTTTGATAGAGTTGAAAGAAAATCCACCAGATTTAGGATATACCATATTCAAAGGCGAGAACATAATGGATAATGCAAAAATCTTAATCAGAGAACACGCGAGAGCCCCGGTTGTGCCAGTTAGTAGCGGAATTACTTTATACGGTGATTTTGTTGCTAATTCAGACGACACTTGGCTCTCGTTTCTTTCTGATTTAATTGGAAACGCAAAATATGGATTTGGCTTAGACGAACTAGGTCAAATTCTTTTCTTACCGAAGCAAGATAATCAGGCATTGCAACCAGTGTGGACGTTTACATCAGACAATGCTTCTATATTGCATCCTGGCATGCAGATGGAAAGAGATTTATACGGCATACCGAATGTCTTGCAGGTGATATATACAAAGAACAATGAACATTACGAGACTACAGTAAAAAACACTGATTCAAACAGTCCTGTATCTATTCAAAATAGGGGTAGAGAGATTACAAAAAGAATCACAGACCCCGATATAGGCGGTACTCCAACCAAAGAGATGATAGACGATTACGCTAAGGCTCAGCTTAAGGCACTTTCCACATTGACATACACCATAAGTTATACGCATGGATATTGCCCAGCAAGAGTTGGAGATTGTGTCAGGTTTATGTATCCGGAAGCAGGATTAAAAGACGTTAAAGCTAAAGTAATTAGCCAGTCTATATCTTGCACTCCAGGCTGTTCGGTCTCAGAAAAAGCAACGTATACAGTAAAATTATGGGGGTGATTGGAACTCATGAGAAACGTTAATAACTTAGCTACTACTTTTGCTAAGATTATAAAAGAAGATGCTACAGCCACTAAAGACTCTACCGTTTATGGAACTGCCGTAGAATTTAATGGTAAGATGTACGTCAAACTTGATGGTTCAGAACGAATGACCCCTATCGAGACAACCACAAGTATTAAAGAAGGGGATAGAGTAACTGTTCTGATTAAAGCGCATTCAGCTACAGTCACTGGCAACGTTACAGACCCTTCAACAAGTAAATCTGATAAGAAAGCTACAGATGATAAGGTTAACGATTTGTCATCTCGAGTTAGTGAGTTTGGTACAATAGTATCTGGCAAAGTTAGTACTGAACAATTGCAGGCAGTTGAGGGCAGGGTTACAAATCTTGAGTCAGATAATGTAAATGTCAAGAATGAATTAAAAGCTCAATCTGCAAGTATCACAAGTTTGGATGCTAAGAAAGCGAGCATAGATGATCTGAAAGCAACTAACGCATCGATTGATAATCTGAAAGCTAATATGCTTACAACAGATACTCTTGATGCAAAGTATGCGACTATCAAGAATCTCGAAGCAACGGATGCAACAATTCATAACTTATCAGCAGATTATGGCGATTTCAAGAAAGCTACAGTAGATGATTTAAAAGCTAGAAAAGCTGAAATCGATGATTTATCTGCTAAAAAACTTAATGCAACAGACGCAGAACTTAAGTATGCTAACATAGACTTTTCGAATATTGGCGTGGCAGCTATTAAGCAATTCTACGCAACATCTGGCATTATTAAAGATTTAGTTATAGGTGACCAGACGGTTACAGGAGAAATTGTAGGTGTTACTATCAAGGGTGATTTAATTGAAGGTAATACAATCGTAGCTGATAAGCTTGTAATGAAGGGTGACGATGGTCTATTTTATAAGCTTAATATAAGTGCTGCTAATGGGGTAAATGCTGAGCAGACATCATACAATAGTATAAATGGAAGCATTATAACTGCAAAATCTATAACGGCTACCCAGATATCTGTTAAAGATTTAGTTGCATTTGACGCTACAATTGCCGGATTTCATATTAAGGATACAGCAATATATTCTACTGACAAAGAGTCTGCAACGAGTACAGTACGAGGCATATATTTAGGTAAAGATGGCCAGCTTGGGTTTGGTGATGGTAATAACTACATCAAATTTTATGTTGATACTGATGGAAAATATAAGCTTGGTATATCTGCTGAAAGTCTTACATTTTCAAGTGGGCAGAGTGTTAAAGATGCTATTGATGAAGTTGATAACAAAGTAAATGCTATAAAATCAATTGATTCAACAACTATTGGATATTTAGTTGGTGATAGCGGAACAACTCCCCCTACAGGAATTTGGAGTGCAGGAGTACCTGTAGTGCCAAATGGTAAATATTTATGGTGCCAGAAAATAACGACTTATACGGATGGAAGTCATGATTACGAGTATTCAGTAAGTAGAACTGGTGATAAGGGTGAACAGGGTATGCCGGGTCTGCAGGGAATACAAGGCGAAAAAGGTGACCAAGGTATTCAAGGACCTCAAGGACTAAAAGGTGATACCGGTCCACAAGGTCCTCAGGGTATACAAGGACTCCAAGGATTACAAGGAAAACAAGGTACTCAAGGTATTCAAGGACCAACCGGACCACAAGGTAAACAAGGCCCACAAGGAGTAAAAGGTACTGATGGTAAAAATGGAAATAGTTCATATTTTCATATTAAGTACTCAAATGATGGTGGTAAAACATTTACAGCTAACAATGGAGAAACTGTTGGTATTTACATAGGTACATATGTCGATAATATAGAAGCCGATAGTACCAACATTTCTAAATATACATGGCAACGGTTGCAAGGTGCTCAGGGTCCTAAAGGTGATCAAGGTATTAAAGGAACTGATGGAACGAATGGCAAAACATCATATTTGCATATTGCTTATGCAAATAGTGCAGATGGCAAAACAGGGTTCGACGTATCTAATAGTTCAGGAAAGCTATATATTGGCCAATATACTGACTTTACTCCAAACGACTCAACCAATCCAGCGTCATATTCATGGACGAAAATTAAAGGCGATACAGGACCACAGGGCAAACAAGGACCTCAAGGAATACAGGGAAACACTGGTCCGCAAGGAATAAAAGGTGATACCGGTCCACAGGGTCCTCAAGGAGTAAAGGGAAACACTGGCCCAACAGGACCAACCGGACCACAAGGTAAACAAGGCCCACAAGGCATTCAAGGAAATACCGGTCCACAGGGTCCTCAAGGAGTAAAGGGAAACACCGGCCCTACAGGTCCAACGGGTAAGGGTGTTAAATCTACCGCAGTAACCTATCAGGCCTCAGCATCTGCTACCTCGGCTCCAACAGGAACATGGTCTAGTTCACCTGTCGCTACTTCGGCATCTCTTCCATATATGTGGACAAGAACAGTTATCGCATATACAGATAACGCTACCAGTACATCATATTCTGTTGGTTGCACTCCAGAAGGTGTAAGTGTAGGCGGAAGGAATTTATATACCGGTACACGAGATTTTAGCGGTACAAAATGGTATTACAGGAATAGTTACGTATTTGATGGAACATATAATGGGTTTAAAGTATGGAAACGAACCGGGGCTTGGAATGGTTCATGGCAGTCTATATCTGTCGAAGCTGGGGATGTATTTACTTTCAGTGCGTGGGTAAAAAGATCATCATCGGGACCATACGTCGGATGTTTTTTGAATGGCAGTGCCGTTACAGGAGAAGCTATTTATAGTAATGAAACACAATGGCCTGTAAATCAATGGTTCAAACTTATACATACAACTAAAATAACAAAAGCTGGACAAATGCATTATGGTATAGAATCAAGTAATTCAAATCCATGGTGGATATGTGGAATCAAACTAGAAAAAGGTAACAAAGCAACTGATTGGTCACCAGCACCAGAAGACCAGGTAGCAGTAGGTGATGTAGTGAATCAGGTAAATTCCGAACTGAAAATCTCAGGCAACTCAATAGCCCTCACCACCGGTCATTTTACTATTAGTGCTAAGAATTTAACACTGGATTCAGCAGGTAACGCTACTTTTAGTGGAACTGTGAAAGCTGCTAGCATTGAAGGTTCTACTATAACGGGTGCAGCTGGTGAATTTACTAAGTCTTTTTCTGTAAAAATTCCGTATAGAGAAGAGTCATCCGATATTGGATATTGGCGAATTGATTTTAATGGACAAAATGGATTTATTGGATATAAATCAGGCCCAGCAACAGTTATTGGTATAGAATTTTCTAATATAGGTATGTATACAGCAGGCGGTTCCGTTGATAAAAATTATTTAAGGGTGGATGCAAATGATTTATGTATAGATACCAGGACTATAATACGCAAAAATAATTACCCAGCAATTTATTTTAGTACTGAAACAGACTACGTGGTTCCACAAACAGACCCTGTTGATGGATATACCTGTGGCTGTATACGATATTATAAAAATAATGGCCATATGGAAATAATATCGCGGAATGGTTTGAGGATACAAGACCAGATTGGTTATGGATATGCTATGCATGGATGGGATAGTGGTGCACATTTGTATTCTTGTTGGTGGGATGATTCTGCATTACATTTTTATGTGGATAAAACTAACGTATGGACGTCATCGGATAGACGATTAAAAAAAGATATTACGCAAATTAAAAATGCGTATATTGAAGCCATAGGAAAAGTTGATTTGGTTCAATACCGTCTTAATAGACCAGGGTATCACGACAATAATATTCATTTTGGTGCAATTGCACAGGATATTATACGCGAATTTGATAACAAATGTATGCCCAGCGATAATTTAAAAATGATATTTAAAGATAGAATTCAAATAGATAATTCAACTTTATATTATGGCATGGATTATGAGCAATTCCTTATACTGCGTTTGGCATATAACGAAAAAATAATTAAGCAAATGCAAAAAGAAATTGCAGAACTAAAAGGAGATAAAAATGAAAACATATAGTACAACAATAGGTCATTTATATGACATAGAGCAGGAAATTATCAAATCTGGAGTAATGAATATGTCTTTCTCCAGAAAAGGTAGTTTCTCTATTGCTCGAAATTTAAAGAAGCTTACGTCTGAGCTCGAGACTTATAAAGAGGAGAGAGCTAATCTTATAAAGCAGTACTCTGGGAATTCTGACTCAATCAATCCTGAGAATCCACGTTGGGATGAGTTCTATAAAGAATATTTAGAGCTTTCAAACGTGGATGTATCAGTAGAGATTAACACAATCTCAGAGGAAGATTTCCCAGAGCAGTGTACACCTATGATCTATACAGTTCTCGAGTTCATGACAGAAGATAACATTAAGGAGGATTAAACAATGTTAAACACAACAACTACACTTTCAATTCAGGGTTCTTCAAAAGACCCAGCAACACAGCAGGATATTATCACTTTCGAGGCTCGTCTTGAGTTTGATGGAAGAATCAACATGTATAAGAGTTGCCCTGACCGTAAGACATACATCGACAACAAAGCTGTAGCAGATGCTGATTATGACAAATTTGAAGCTTATGCCTACGCTATATTGGATAAGGTATCAGCAGGAGTATCTGCAACAGAGGAGGCGTAAAATATGGACTTTAATGCATTAACATCATATTTTGTACCAGTAGTAGTGATTGCATGTCTTATCTTGGGATACATATTTAAGCATGCATCATTATTCAAGTTCATACCAAATGATGATATCCCAGCTATTCTTGCATTAGTAGGCGGCATTTCGAATCTGATTGTTACTGGAGTATCATTCCAGAACTTCATATTGGGTGCTTTAATGGGATTAGCTTCTACTGGTATGCATCAGACATTTAAGAATTTCATAGAGAATAACAACGAGGAAGAATAATGGATACCATACAATTCATAGGCTACCTGATTACTTCAATAGTAACATTAGGAGCTTTTGTGGGGGTTGTAATGAAATTTGTTCAGCCTATTAACGATTTGAGAGTTGTTATTCAAAAGCTCAATGATGCTATTGATACTCTGACTAGAGATAATCAGGAGCAGAACAACAGAATAAATAAACATGGCGAACAGATTGATGATCTCAACACCCGAGTTGCATCAATTGAATCAAACATGAACAGAAAGTAGCATACACAGGGGTCAGACCTCAACATTACGATTTCTTCAAAATAGTATATGGAGGAATCAAAATGAACAAAACAAACAACAAATTGACCCCTAATGTTATAACTGTGGACATAGATAAGCTATCTTCTATGCTGTCGTGTGGTCACGCAACTGCACGCAAAATAGGAGAGCAAGCCGAAGCCAGAATCTACATAGGTCGCAGAGTGCTGTATTCAGTCAATAAAATTCAAAGATATTTGGATAGTATTGCAGAATAGCTATTTAGGGTGATATTTGTTATAATAGACACAACGAAACGTGTTGAATTATTCTAAATAGCTTGCACAACGACTTATGGAGGAAAGATCGTGGCAAGTAGAAAAGATTCAAAAGGTAGAAAATTAAATACTGGAGAGAGTCAAAGAACTGACGGTATATATGCATACAGATACATAAATGCACAAACTGGCAATCGTGAGGCTGTGTATTCTAAGGACTTAAAAGAGCTTAGACGTAAAGAAAAAGAAGTGAACGCTGATATTGACGACCATATTTTAACAGGTCCATCAGTTAAAGATGTTACATTAAATTCTTTATGGGAGGTATATTTGTATACTAAAGTTCTTGATGATGGCACAAAAGCAAACTATAAATCATTATGGAATGCACATATTCGTGACACGATTGGTCAATTAAGAATTACAGATGTGAGAACATCTACTATTAAAATGCTATACGCTAAGATGGACAAAGAAAAATATGCCTGCAGTACATTACAGTCAATTCATAACTTATTAAATCCATTATTAGAGTTGGCAGTGGATGACGACTATATTCGCAAAAATCCGGCACGAAGCATTACAATTGGTGACTACGGCAAAAAGACTAAATTCAAAACAGCGATATCCCCAATTCAGCAAAAGCAGCTATTGGAGTTTATGCAGCAAAGCAAAATGTTTAGTAAGCATATTCCAATGATGACAATTATGTTGGAAACATCACTTCGTTGCGGTGAATTAATAGGTCTTACATATAATGATGTAGATTTGAAGAAGAAAGAGCTGCATGTAACGCATCAGTTGACATATCGTAATTACCAAGATGGTGAAGGCTGTAAATTTCGCATCAAAAAGACAAAAACAGATGCCGGTAAGCGAACAATACCATTAACAGACGCTGCTTGTGATGCATTTAGAGCAATAAAGTTGCAGAATTTCCAACTAGGAAAAATATGCTCCGTTACGATAGATGGCTATACAGACTTTATATTTGTGACGAAGCATGGACGACCTATGATGCCGAATGGCGTGAATAATGCTTTATATAATGTAGTTAAGTATTATAACGAGTATGAGCTGAAAAAAGCATCAAAAGAGAAAAGAGAGCCGGTTCTTATTCATCAATTTTCTTCGCATGTTATGAGACATACTGGATGCACTAACATGGCAAGGTCCGGTGTAAACATTAAAGCAGCGCAATATATAATGGGACATGCTAAAAGTGATGTAACATTAGACGTGTATAATCACCTAAATAATGCATTTGATGCTAAGCTTGAAATAAAAAAACTTGAAAAAAATGGTACAGTAATGGTACAGTAAACGCCAAAATCAATTTAATATAAATTTAATAAAGCCTGGAAACCCTGTAAAATCAAGGGTTTTAAAAATTACTTTAAAAAAATTAGCACTCAAGGGTTGACATTGCTAATAGGTGGTGGTATGTTATGTACAGATAAAAAATTAGCACTCCAAAATACAGAGTGCTAACAAATAAAAAGCATACTTCAGATGGAGCGTGTGACCAATGGAAAATGAAAACAAAGAACTAGAGTTGAGCGAGAGACAGCTTACCATACTGGATGCAATCATCCGCAATTATCTCGCCACAGGAGAGCCGGTTGGCTCACGTACAATTTCAAAATATACAGATCTTAATCTGAGCTCGGCAACAATCAGAAATGAGATGAGCGACTTAGAGGAGATGGGCTATATAGTACAGCCACATACCTCAGCAGGAAGAATTCCTTCGGATAAGGGCTACAGATTATATGTAGACCATCTTATAGAGACCAATGATAAGAAGGAAAAAGAGCTTTCTGATATGAAGGAGCTGGTCATTGAAAATACCGAGAAGATGGAGCAGGTGTTAAAGCAGGCGGCAAAGGTACTTGCAAACAATACCAATTATGCCACACTCGTTTCTGCACCGGATGTCAATCACAACAAGGTGAAATTCATCCAGCTTTCACAGGTTGACGACCAGCACCTGCTTGCAGTAATTGTTATGAACAATAATATGGTCAGAAACAAGATGCTTGATTTATATGAGCCGCTTGACAATGAGACAATACTTAAGCTCAACATTCTGCTTAACACCTCATTAAACGGACTCGCAATGAACGAGATTAATCTTGGAAACATTGCAAGCATAAAGGAACGCGCTGGTATTCATTCAGGAATTGTCTCTGATGTGATTGATGCATTGGCACAGACTTTCGCTGAGAGTGAGGATCTTAAGATTTACACCAGCGGAGCGACAAATATTCTGAAGTATCCTGAGCTTTCGGATTCCAATAATGCAGCGACACTTTTGTCAGCATTTGAGGAAAAGGAAGAGCTAGCAAGCCTTGTTACTGAATCCCTATCCGATTCCGAGAAGAAGGACAATGGAACAGGCATTCAGGTTTATATAGGAAATGAATCTCCAATCCAGACCATGAAGGACTGCAGTGTTGTCACTGCGACATATGATCTGGGTGAGGGCGTAAAGGGCACGATAGGAATTGTCGGACCAAAGCGCATGGATTATGAAAAAGTAATGGATAATCTAAAGACTCTTAAATCCCAGTTAGATGGAATTTATAAGAAGTCTGAGGATGAAACATAGGAAGGTGGTCAAAAATGCCAGAGGATATTAAAAAAGAAACAATCGACAATGAGACTGCAGAAAACAAAGCAGAAGAGATAGAGATTGAAGGAGCTGATGAGGAAAGCACTCAGGCAGCCGAAGAAGCAAAAGATACAGATGTGAATGAAACTGAATCAGATGATGATGCTTTAGCAGATGCAGATGCAAAAGCAGATGATAAGTCAGATGAAAAGTCAGATGAAAAGAAAGGTCTCTTCAAGAAAAAGAAAAAAGACAAGAAGGACGAGCAGATAGAAGAACTTAACGACCGTCTGAAAAGACAGATGGCAGAGTTCGAGAACTTCCGCAAGAGAAGTGAGAAGGAAAAATCCCAGATGTTTGACATGGGAGCAAAGACAATAGTTGAGAAAATCCTTCCTGTAATCGACAATTTCGAGAGAGGTCTTGCAGCAGTACCGGATGATAAGAAGGATGATCCTTTTATCACAGGTATGGATAAGGTCTACAAGCAGATGCTCACAGAGCTTGATGCTGCAGGTGTAAAGCCAATAGAGTGCGTAGGACAGGAGTTTGATCCTGATTTCCACAATGCAGTGATGCAGGTTGAAAATGATGAACTTGAGTCAGGCACCGTAGCGCAGGAGCTTCAGAAGGGCTATATGTACAAGGATTCAGTGGTACGCCACAGCATGGTATCGGTAGTACAGTAATGATGTGTACATCTATCCGGCATGACAGTGAATCAGATTTATATGAATGCAGACAGCATTTAAGGGATTCATGTGAGACAACGGATGGTTACAAATATATTAAACAGGTAAAAACACTATATTTAATAGGAGGAAAATAAAATGGGCAAAATCATTGGTATTGATTTAGGAACAACAAACAGCTGCGTAGCAGTTATGGAAGGTGGAAAACCTACAGTTATAGCAAACCAGGAGGGTGCAAGAACCACACCTTCAGTAGTTGCTTTCACAAAGACAGGAGAGAGACTTATCGGTGAGCCTGCAAAGCGTCAGGCAGTTACAAATGCTGAGAAGACAATTTCTTCTATCAAGAGACATATGGGTACAGATTACAAGGTACAGATTGATGACAAGAGCTACAGCCCACAGCAGATTTCAGCTATGGTACTTCAGAAGTTAAAGGCTGATGCAGAGGGATACCTTGGTGAGAAGGTTACAGAGGCAGTTATCACAGTACCAGCTTACTTCAACGATGCTCAGCGTCAGGCTACAAAGGATGCCGGCAAGATTGCAGGTCTTGATGTAAAGCGTATCATCAACGAGCCTACAGCAGCAGCACTTGCTTATGGTCTTGACAATGAGAAAGAGCAGAAGATTATGGTTTATGACCTTGGTGGTGGTACATTTGATGTATCTATCATCGAGATTGGTGACGGAGTTATCGAAGTATTATCTACAAACGGTGATACACACCTTGGTGGTGATGATTTCGATAACAAGGTAACACAGTGGATGATTGACGAGTTCAAGAAGGCAGAGGGTGTTGATCTTTCTACAGACAAGATGGCACTCCAGAGATTAAAGGAAGCTGCTGAGAAGGCAAAGAAGGAGCTGTCTTCAGCTACTACTACAAACATCAACCTTCCATTCATCACAGCTACAGCAGAGGGACCAAAGCATTTCGACATGACTCTTACAAGAGCAAAATTCGATGAGCTGACACATGACCTCGTAGAGAGAACAGCAATCCCAGTACAGAACGCTATGAAGGATGCAGGCGTTACAAATGCAGACCTTGGACAGGTATTACTTGTAGGTGGTTCTACACGTATTCCGGCCGTACAGGACAAGGTAAAGCAGATGACAGGAAAAGAGCCAAGCAAGTCTCTTAACCCTGATGAGTGCGTAGCAATCGGTGCTTCTATCCAGGGCGGTAAGCTTGCAGGAGATGCCGGTGCCGGCGAAGTACTTCTCCTTGATGTTACTCCACTTTCTCTTTCAATCGAGACAATGGGTGGTGTTGCTACAAGACTTATCGAGAGAAATACAACTATTCCTACAAGAAAGAGCCAGATATTCTCTACAGCCGCTGATAACCAGACAGCCGTTGATATCAACGTAGTACAGGGTGAGAGACAGTTCGCCCGCGATAATAAATCACTCGGACAGTTCAGACTTGATGGTATCCCACCAGCACGTCGTGGAGTTCCACAGATTGAGGTTACATTCGATATCGATGCAAATGGTATCGTAAATGTTTCTGCAAAGGATCTTGGAACAGGAAAAGAGCAGCACATCACAATCACAGCAGGATCTAATATGTCTGATGATGAGATTGATAAGGCTGTTAAAGAGGCTGCTGAGTTTGAGGCACAGGATAAGAAGAGAAAAGAAGCAATCGATGCAAGAAATGATGCTGAAAGCTTTGTATTCCAGACAGAGGATGCATTAAAGCAGGTTGGAGATTCTGTTGATGCCGCTGATAAGTCAGCAGTTGAGGCTGATATTGCAGCAGTTAAGTCATTCCTTGATGCACATAAAGAGGCTGAGGCTATGACAGAGGCTGATGTTGCAGAGCTTAAGGCAGCACAGGAGAAGCTCACACAGAGTGCTCAGAAGGTATTTGCAAAGATGTATGAGCAGGCTCAGGCAGCGCAGGGAGCAGCAGGAGCAGGACCTGACATGAATGCAGGAGCAGCAGGAGCAGCAGGAGCAGGACCTGATATGAATGCAGGCGCTTCAAACGGTGCAGATGATGATGTCATCGACGCAGATTTCAAGGAAGTATAATTAAACAGATGCTGCCATAATGATATGAGGATTAATGACCTGTAATCCGGGTTATCAATCAAAGCATCATAATGGCTGCGTAAGTAAAATTACTCGCAAGGTTGGCCGTTTGGCCGGCCTTGCGAATTAGTTGTATAATAAAAGGAATTTTCAATTATGGCAGAAAAAAGAGATTATTATGAGGTATTAGGAGTATCTAAGACCGCTACAGATGCAGAGATTAAAAAAGCCTTCAGACAGCAGGCAAAGAAATATCATCCTGACATTCATCCGGGTGATAAAGAGTGTGAGGAGAAGTTTAAGGAGGCTCAGGAGGCCTATGCCGTATTGTCTGATCCGGATAAGAGACGCCAGTATGATCAGTTCGGTCATGCAGCATTTGATGGGACAGGCGGCGGAGCTGGTGGCTTTGATTTCTCAGGCATGGATATGGGGGATATTTTTGGTGACATTTTCGGAGATTTCTTCGGAGGTGGAAGAAGCAGTGGCAGAAGAAATGGTCCTGCACAGGGTGCAAATGTCCGTCTCAGTGTAAGAATTTCTTTTGAGGAAGCTATATTTGGCTGCACAAAGGAGCTTGAATTCAACTATAAGGAGACATGCTCTACCTGTGGCGGCAACGGAGCTAAGCCGGGCACATCTCCTGAGACATGTACCCAGTGTAATGGTACAGGTAAGGTTGTCAGACAGAGTCAGTCTCTGTTTGGTGTAGTGCAGAATGTCACAACATGTCCATCCTGTGGTGGTTCGGGCAAGGTAGTAAAGGATAAGTGTCCTACATGCCACGGTACAGGCTACAATACCAAGAAGGTCAGAAAGACTGTTGAGATTCCAGCCGGTATAGATAATGGACAGTGTGTCAGAATACGTGAATACGGCGAGCCGGGCATAAATGGCGGACCGCGTGGAGATCTTCTTGTTGAAGTTATTGTTTCAGGCAGCAGGGATTTTGAGCGTCAGGATGTTAATATCTTTTCAAAGGCATCCATCTCGTATGCTATTGCAGCCTTAGGCGGTGATATAAGAATCAAGACTGTTGATGGAGATATTATATACACAGTTGCACCGGGCACACAGACAGGTACACGTATCCGCTTAAAGGGCAAGGGTGTTCCTTCAACAAGAAATAAAGCAATAAGAGGTGACCATTATGTCACACTTGTTGTCAATACGCCTACAGGTCTGTCTAAGGAAGCTAAGGAGGCTCTTAAGAAGTTTGATGAGCTTTCAGGTGGCTCTCTGACCAAGGAGGGCGGAGCTTCTACTGATTCTAAAAAGAAAAAAGGATTTATGGATAAGCTCAAGGAGTCTTTGGACGATCTGTAAATAGATGATCTGTAATAGATGTCCTATAATATATGTCCCGCCATGTGTGGCGGGGCATTTTTTAGGCTATTTTTACGTATAAAAAAATGGGGCTTTTATACAGCACATTTTTATGGTATTATATGAGATAAGTTGTGGAGGCAGTCGTATGACTGCCTTGTAAAATGTACGGAAATGTTTTGAAATAAAACTGTATTTATACTATGTATCTATTTTATTAAGAGAGGATTTTTATATGAAGTGGAAGAAATACACGATTGAGACAACAACCGCGGCTGAGGATTTCATGAGCAGCATGCTTATGGAGCTTGGTATCGAGGGAATTGAGATTGAGGACAATATTCCCCTGACCAAAGAGGACCAGGCGGATATGTTTATTGATTTTTTGCCGGAGCTGCCTCCGGATGAGGGCATAAGCCATGTCAGCTTTTATATTGAGGATGATGGCAGTGATCAGTCAGATATGCTTAGAAAGGTAAAGCTTGGACTTGAGGATTTAAGAGATACTGTTGATGTGGGGAGCGGTGTAATTTCGTCATCTGAGACAGAGGATCTTGACTGGATTAATAACTGGAAGAAGTATTTTTCATCATTTACAATCGGTGATATATTGATTAAGCCTACATGGGAAGAGGTAAAGCCTGAGGATGAGGATAAATTTATGATAGAAATTGATCCGGGAATCTCCTTTGGTACAGGAAAGCACGAGACAACACAGCTTTGTATCAAGCAGCTTATCAAGTATATTGAGGGCGCAAAGGAAGCACCTACAGTGCTTGATGTGGGCTGTGGAAGCGGAATCCTTTCAATTGTAGCTTTAAAGCTTGGTGCAAAGGAGGTTGTAGGCACTGACCTTGATGCTGACTGCATGATTTCTACGCGTGACAATATGCAGGTCAATCATCTGGATGAGAAGCTTGGCACGTTTTATGTCGGCAATCTCATAGATGATACAGAGCTTCAAAAGAAGGTTGGTACAGAAAAATATGATATCGTTGTTGCAAATATCCTTGCTGATGTCATCATTCCTATGGCACCTGTTATTCCTGACAGATTAAAGGAAGGTGGATATTTTATCACATCGGGTATCATAGATTTCAAGGAAAATGAAGTTAAAGAGGCTATCGAAGCAGCGGGGCTTAAGGTGATAGAAATCAATCATCAGGGTGAATGGGTCAATATCACTGCGCAGAAGCTGACTAAATAGTTTGGTGGATTATGTATCAGTTTTTTGTAGAGGAAGAGCAGGTTCATTCTGACAGCATCTCAATCACCGGAGGTGACGTAAATCACATAAAGAATGTACTGCGCATGAAAAACGGGGAAAAAATAAGAGTAAGCTCAAAATCCGGACAGGCATATTTCTGTCACATATCATCGATTCTGGATGATGAGGTCATCGCAGCTATTGACAGTGCAGATGAGACAGGCACAGAGCTTGACAATCACATCGTGCTGTATCAGGGGCTGCCAAAGGGCGATAAGATGGAGCTTATTATTCAAAAGGCTGTGGAGCTTGGTGTATCTGAGATAGTACCGGTTGCCATGAAAAACTGTGTGGTAAAGCTGGATGAAAAAAAGGCATCAAAAAAGCTGCAGAGATGGCAAGCTATCGCTGAGAGCGCAGCAAAGCAGTCAAAGCGCACTGTGATTCCCACTGTGAAGCAGCCGGTTACATACAAGGACGCTTTGAAAATCGCTTCAGAGCTTGACATCACGCTGGTGCCATATGAGAATGAGCGTGGCATGGATGCGACAAGAGAGATAATGGGGCAGCTTAGGGCTGGTCAGACCATCGGTGTTGTAGTGGGTCCGGAGGGCGGTTTTGCGCCGGAGGAGATAGCACTTGTGGATGAGCGTGCCGCAATGCACAGAATAAGCTTGGGGCGCAGGATTTTACGCACGGAGACAGCAGGGCTTGCCACACTTGCCATGCTTGTATACAATCTGGACGTGTAGATTTGCAAATGCATGTGGTGGTTTTGAATAGTTATGAATAATTAAATAGAGATATTTAGCAGTTACAACATTAAAGTATGCAGATATTTAATTTTCATAATATAAAAATTAAAAATACAGAGATATTTATCGGTTACAAAGTAGAAGTCAGGAGAAAAAATGGAAGCATATTTGGATAATTCTGCCACAACCAGATGCTCAAAAGCGGCGGCAGATATGGTTTATAAGCTGCTTACAGAGGATTATGGTAATCCTTCATCACTTCATATGAAGGGTGTTGAGGCAGAAAATTATATTAATGATGCTAAGAAAAAGATTGCAAAGACACTCAGGGTGCAGGACAAGGAGATACTATTTACATCCGGCGGCACAGAGTCGAATAATACTGCAATAATAGGTGCTGCAATGGCAAATAAGCGAGCCGGAAGGCACATCATCACATCCTCTGTCGAGCACGCATCGGTTTTGTCTGTGATGCAGTTTTTGGAAGAGCAGGGCTTTGAAATCACATATCTGCCTGTAAACCATGACGGCGTGATAAGTGTTGAAGAGCTGAAAAATGCTGTAAGGGAGGATACAATTCTTGTATCGCTTATGCATGTAAACAATGAGATTGGCGCAGTCATGCCGATTGAGGAGGCGGGAGCAGCTATAAAAGAGAAAAATCCTGCCGTACTTTTTCATGTGGATGCCATACAGTCATACGGTAAGCTTGAAATCAGACCAAAGCGCATGAATATAGACATGCTTTCAGTCAGTGGACACAAGATTCACGGACCAAAGGGCAGCGGATTTTTATATATAAAGGACAAGACTAAAATCAAGCCGATTATATACGGAGGCGGCCAACAGAAGGGCATGCGCTCAGGTACGGAAAATGTTCCTGCATATGCAGGTCTTGGAGTGGCAGCAGAGGAAATTTACACGGATTTTGATAAAAAAATAGCACATATGTATGGGCTTAGGGATCATTTTATAGAGTCAGTGCAGCGTATTGACGGAGTATCTGTAAATGGACGCACGGACCATACAAATGCCCCTCATGTGGTAAGCGTGAGCGTAGATGGTGTGAGAGCGGAGGTTATGCTTCATACTCTTGAGGACAGGCAGATATATGTGTCTGCAGGAAGTGCCTGTTCATCAAACAAACCGGCAATCAGTTCAACACTAAAGAGCATAGGGCTTAAGCCGTCACTTTTGGATTCCACAATCAGATTCAGCTTTTGTGTGAATACCACACAGGAGGAAATTGATTACGCGGTATCAGTGATGGCAGAGGTGATACCAATGCTGCGAAGATATACAAGGCGCTAATGAGCTGCAAAGAGATCGCAGGTATTGGCATAGCCGGTAACAATGAAGGGCTAAAAAGTTACGCATACAATGAAATATTAAGTAATTAAAATAATAAATAATAAATAAAACCAGAACAGGAGAGTTACATGTACAAGACATTTTTGATCAAGTATGCTGAGATTGCGATAAAGGGCAAAAACAGATACATTTTTGAAGACGCGCTCGTTAAGAATATCAAATATCAGCTTCGCAATGTGGATGGAAGCTTTGAGGTAAGAAAGGAAAGCGGACGTGTGTACGTGGAGACAGACGGAGACTATGATTATGACGAGACAGTTGCCACATTGTCAAGAATTTTTGGTATCGTGGGTATCTGTCCGGTTGAGCTGCATGAGGATGAGGGCTTTGACAAGCTCTGTGAAGCAGTTATCGATCATATCAACCATGTATACAAGGATAAGAGCTTTACCTTCAAGGTAAATGCGAGACGTGCCAGAAAGAACTATCCGATGACCTCCATGGAGATAAATGCCGCAGTTGGTGAAAAGGTGCTGGAGGCATTTCCTGAGACAAGGGTAGATGTTCATAATCCACAGGTTATGATCAATATCGAGATCAGACCTATGATAAATATTTATTCAGAGGAGATTCCGGGACCGGGCGGTATGCCGCTTGGCACAGCAGGAAAGGCAATGCTTCTGCTCTCAGGTGGAATCGACAGCCCGGTTGCAGGATACATGATTGCAAAGCGAGGCGTGGTAATCAATGCCACATATTTCCATGCACCGCCATATACGAGTGAGAGAGCAAAGCAGAAGGTTGTAGACCTGGCAAAGAAGGTTGCCAAATATTCGGGCAGGATAAAGCTGCATGTTGTCAATTTTACCGATATACAGCTTGCCATATATGAGAAATGTCCTCATGATGAGCTTACCATCATCATGCGCAGATACATGATGAAGATAGCAGAGCACTTTGCAGATGAGGATAAATGCTTAGGCCTTATCACAGGTGAGAGCATCGGACAGGTTGCAAGCCAGACAATGCAGTCACTTGCTGCAACAAACGAGGTGTGCCATATGCCTGTATACAGACCTCTCATTGCCATGGACAAGAATGATATCATTGATATATCAAACAAAATTGATACCTATGAGACATCGATTCTTCCGTATGAGGACTGCTGTACTATTTTCGTAGCAAAGCATCCTGTTACAAAGCCGAATATAAACAGGATTAAGAAGTCTGAGGAAAGACTTAACGATGTGATAGATGAGCTTATGAAGACAGCTATAGATACTACAGAAGTGATTATGGTGGATGCTGAGTAATCAGCGCCACCTTAGAGCAAAATAAAAAGGACCTGAGCTTCAGGTCCTAATTAATCAAATCATTGTGTCTGTATTACTTGGCTTCGTCGATGATATATGGCTTTAATACTTCCATAATCTCGTCAAGTCCGGTTTCTGTATGTATAGCGAGCTCTATTGGCTTAGAGAGGTCTAGGCTGAAGATACCCATAATTGATTTAGCATCAATGACATATCTGCCCGATATTAAATCAAAATCGAAATCAAACTGAGTAATAGCGTTAACGAATGATTTTACTTTCCCAATGGAATTTAATGAAATCTGTACTGTTTTCATATTGAAAACCTCCTTAAATAACTACTGTCATATAGATAGTAATAGTTTTTTAAGGAAAAGTCAATTAAATAGGAGTAAAAAAATAAAATGAAAAAAGCAGCCTTACATAATTTAGGATGTAAAGTAAATGCATATGAGACAGAGGCCATGCAGCATCTGCTTGAGGAGGCGGGCTATGAGATAGTTCCATTCACACAAAAAGCTGATGTGTATGTCATAAATACCTGCTCAGTCACCAACATGGCTGATAGAAAATCCAGACAGATGCTTCACAAGGCAAAGAAAAATAATCCGGACTCAATAGTTGTGGCAGCCGGCTGCTATGTGCAGACAAGTGAAAAAGAGGTATTAAACGACTTATCGGTGGACATAGTCATCGGAAATGACAGAAAGCATGACCTTGTAAGGCTGCTTGAGGAATACTCTTTGGACAGTGTAAATGATACCGTGGACGATATAAATGACGGAAAGCATGATTTTGAGGAGCTCTTTATAGACCAGACAAAGGAGCACACGAGAGCCTTCATCAAGGTGCAGGACGGCTGTAATCAGTTTTGCAGCTATTGTATCATTCCGTATGCCAGAGGACGTGTCAGAAGCCGTAGGTTTGAAAATGTAATAGCAGAGGTTGAAAGGCTCGCGGCAAACGGCTTCAAGGAGGTTGTGCTGACAGGTATCCATCTAAGCTCATACGGTGTGGATTTTGAGGAAGCTACAGGCCTTCTTGAGCTGATACAGGCGGTGAACGCAGTAAAGGGCATAGAGCGCATCAGGCTTGGGTCACTTGAGCCTAAGATTGTGACAGAGCACTTTGCGAGCGAGCTTTCAAAGCTTGATAAAATCTGTCCTCATTTTCATCTGTCGCTTCAGAGCGGCTGCGATGCAACACTTAAGAGGATGAACAGAAAATATACCACTAAAGAGTACGAGAGAGGCTGTGAGCTTTTGCGTAAATATTTTGTTCATCCGGCCATCACAACCGATGTGATTGTGGGATTTCCTGGTGAGACAGAGGAGGAATTTGAACAGACTAAGGCATATCTTGAGCATATACATTTTTATGAGATGCATATCTTTAAGTACTCAAAGCGAAAAGGCACCCGCGCAGCAGTAATGCCTGACCAGATAGATGAGCAGATTAAGGCGGCACGAAGCGAAAAGCTCATAGCACTCGGTCATGACATGTCTAAGGAGTTCAGGAAATTCTATATCGGAAAGAATGAGGAGGCACTTTTTGAGGAAAAGGCCGTAATCGGTGATAAAGAATATTTTGTCGGATATACTAAGGAATATGTCAAGGTCGCTAAGGAAACTGACGAAAACCTTGAAAATCAGATAGTTTCAGGCCGTGTATCGGGTATGCTTACAGACGAAATATTACTCTTCGAATAATAAAAGGTTGTAATTTTATTACATTTATAATAAAATAATATTACAAGAAGGGCGAAACGTATGGAAAAAAATATTAACAACACACAATTTTTTACAGTTCAAAAGGAGCCTGAGCTTCAGGTAAGCGATGTACTTGAGATTGTGTACAAGGCATTAAAGGAAAAGGGCTACAATCCTGTTAATCAGATTGTTGGATATATTATGTCCGGAGATCCAACATATATCACAAGCCACAATAACGCGAGAAGTCTCATCATGAAGGTTGAGAGAGACGAGCTTGTGGAGGAGGTTCTCAAGACATACATTGAGAACAGCGCATGGGATTAATATGAGGATATTAGGTCTTGATTTTGGTTCAAAGACAGTCGGAGTAGCGGTGAGCGACGAGCTCTTAATCACAGCACAGGGTGTTGAGATAGTGCGCAGGAAGTCGCCATCCAAGCTCAGACAGACTTTGGCACGTATTGAGGAGATTATTGCAGAGTACAAGGTGGACAGGATTGTGCTCGGCTATCCTAAAAATATGAATAACACGGAAGGAGAACGCTGCGAGAAGACGAAGGAGTTCGGTGATATGCTTGCAAGGCGCACAGGTCTTGAGGTCATATACTGGGATGAGCGTCTTACAACAGTCGCAGCCGACCGTTCTATGATGGAAACCGGCATACGCAGGGAGAATCGCAAGGAGTTTGTTGATGAGATTGCGGCGATTTTTATTTTGCAGGGATATTTGGATTATCTGTCAAATAGTCGGTCTTAGTTTTTATGCAGAAAATTAAATTTACTGACCCGCAGACCAATGATGTTGTCGAGTTTGCGGTTGAAGAAGAGACAACACTTAATGGAACACGATATCTTTTAGTTTCCGAAGGAGAAGAAAGCGGAGACTGTGAAGCATATATTTTAAAAGAAGTAAGCACAAAGGATGAAGAGGTGCTTTATCAGATGGTTGAAGACGATGTTGAGTTTTCGGCTATTGCTAAGGTATTTTCTGAGCTTACGGATGATGACACTGCACTTGAATATTAGGATTGCAGTTGTACGTGAAATAAATTTGGAGGTAATATTTTGAAGAAAACAGAAAAACAGAATACAGGTAAGCTTAAGATCATTCCACTTGGAGGATTAGAGCAGATTGGAATGAATATTACTGCCTTTGAGTATGAGGACAGTATTATTGTAGTAGATTGCGGATTGTCATTCCCTGAGGACGATATGCTGGGAATAGATTTGGTTATCCCTGATATCACTTATCTTAAGGAGAACATCGATAAGGTCAAGGGCTTCTTTATCACTCATGGACATGAGGATCATATCGGTGCTATTCCATATGTGCTTAAGGAGATAAATGTACCGATATACGCTACAAAGCTTACCATCGGAATTATTGACAGAAAGCTTGAAGAGCATGGCATGCTCAAGACTGTCAAGAGAAAAGTCGTAAAATACGGACAGCATATCAACCTTGGCTGCTTCAGGGTTGAGTTTATAAAGACTAACCACAGTATCCAGGATGCAGCAGCGCTTGCTATTTATTCACCGGCAGGTATAGTTGTGCATACAGGCGATTTCAAGGTGGATTATACACCTGTATTTGGAGATGCAATCGACCTTGCAAGGTTTGGTGAGATTGGAAAGAAGGGCGTGCTCGCGCTTATGTGCGACAGTACCAATGCAGAAAGACCGGGCTTCACACAGTCTGAGAAGTCTGTCGGAAAGGTATTGGACGGCATCTTTGAGGATCACAGGAAAAACAGAATTATCATTGCTACATTTGCATCAAATGTAGACCGTGTGCAGCAGATTATCAACTGTGCTGAGAAGTATGGCAGAAAGGTAGCCATCGAGGGACGAAGCATGGTAAATATCATTTCGATAGCCTCAGAGCTTGGTTATCTGTCGCTGCCTGACAATATCCTTATAGATGTAGAACAGCTTAGAAGCTATCCTGATGAGCAGACTGTCATCATCACGACAGGAAGCCAGGGAGAGTCAATGGCAGCTCTTTCACGTATGGCAAACGGTACCCACAGAAAGGTATCCATAAAGCCAAACGATACCATCGTATTCAGCTCAAACCCTATACCGGGAAATGAGAAGTCGGTTACAGGTATCATCAATGAGCTCATGATGAAGGGTGCAGACGTTATATTCCAGGATGTCCATGTTTCCGGTCATGCGTGCCAGGAGGATATAAAGCTTATTTATTCTCTTGTCAATCCAAAGTACGCAATCCCTGTTCATGGAGAGTACAAGCATCTTGTGGCACAGGCCAAAATAGCCGAGCAGCTCGGATATGATACAGACCACATAAAGATTCTTTCATCAGGAGATGTGCTCGAAATCAATGAGGACGGTGCCAAGGTGACAGGCAGAGTGCATGTGGGCAATGTCATGGTCGATGGACTTGGTGTAGGAGATGTAGGAAATATCGTGCTCCGTGACAGACAGCGTCTGGCTGAGGACGGAATCATCATCGTTGTGATGACACTTGAGGCAGGCTCAGGACAGCTGCTTGCAGGTCCTGATATTGTATCGAGAGGATTTGTATACGTGCGCAATTCTGAGAGCCTGATGGATGAGGCAAAATGCGTGCTGGATGACACAATGGAGCGTCTGACAGACAACAATGTGACAGACTGGGGCAAGATAAAGACAGAGGTAAAGGATGCATTGGGAGACTTTGTTTGGAAGGAAACAAAGAGAAGACCGATGATTATACCTATAATTATGGAAGTGTAGGAACAGCTTATGGATTTTAACAAGGCTTTATTTGGTTTTATAAGGGTTGCTTTTTCAATAATGATTGCTCTTTTAGTGCTGTTTGCGGGCATAAAAATCTGCAGCATCTGCTATGATTTTGGCTACAGAGTTTTTACTGAGCCTGCCATGACAAACGGCGATGGTCAGGATGTACTCGTTCAGGTGGAAAAGGGCATCTCCGCAGAGGAGCTTGGACAGCTTTTAGAGGACAAGGGCCTTGTAAGGGATCACAATTTATTTTATCTCCAGCTTAAGCTGTCCGCTTACTCAGGACATATAAAGCCAGGCATTTACACACTCAACACTTCAATGACGGCAAAGGATATGATGGTAATCATGTCCTCCGACAAGAGTGATGAAGAACAGACACAGACTACGGAGCCTTCGGATACACAGTAATTATCCGTTAAGTGCATTTGTGTCAATAATTAGATTAGGAAATACAAGAATGATAGTTGATGAGAGACTTGTCACATATATCAATTCCTTGGACAGAGGCAACACGCCTGTATTAGATGAGATAGAGAAGGAAGCCTTAAGAGACTTCGTTCCGATTATCAGAAAAGAGATGCAGAGCTTTTTAAAGCTGCTTCTTGCAATGCAAAAACCAATGCGTATTCTCGAGGTGGGAACAGCGGTTGGTTTTTCTGCCGTTTTGATGGCAGAGTATGCACCTAAGGATTGTCAGATAGTGACGATTGAAAATTACGAAAAAAGAATACCTATCGCAAAGGCAAACTTTGAAAGAGCCGGGAAGCAGGAGCAGATTACACTCTTAGAGGGCGATGCAACGGAGATACTTCCACAGCTTGAAGGACAGTTTGACATGATATTTATGGACGCGGCAAAGGGGCAGTATATCAACTTTATGCCACAGGTGCTTCGTCTTTTAAAGACAGGTGGGGTGCTGGTGTCCGACAATGTGCTGCAGGATGGCGATATCATAGAATCGCACTATATCGTTGAGCGCAGAAACCGTACCATCTACAAGCGTATGAGGGAGTATCTCTACGAGCTTACACACTCCGATGAGCTGGTGACGGCGGTGATGCCTATAGGCGATGGAATTACGGTGTCAACAAAGCTATAGTAACCGGTGTAGAATATATTGGATGAATACAAACTGTATGGGAGAAAAAATGAGAAAAATAGAATTACTTTGTCCGGCGAGCAGCCTGGAGGTACTTAAGATAGCAGTTATATATGGAGCTGATGCAGTTTACATCGGTGGAGAGGCATTTGGACTAAGGGCCAAGGCCAAGAATTTCTCAATGGAGGAGATGGCAGAGGGAGTTGCCTTTGCGCATGCTCACGGTGTGAGAGTGTATGTTACTGCCAATATTTTGGCTCACAACTATGACCTTGACGGAGTGCGTGAATACTTTACAGAGCTTCACAACATGAAGCCGGACAGACCTGATGCACTGATCATTGCAGATCCGGCAGTTTTCATGATTGCAAAGGAGGTCTGCCCGGAGATAGAAAGACATGTCAGCACACAGGCCAACAACACGAACTACGGCACATATCAGTTCTGGTGGAATCTCGGAGCCAGCCGCGTGGTGACAGCAAGAGAGCTTTCGCTTAAGGAGATAAAGGAGATAAGAGGGCACATAGATGACAGGATGGAGATAGAGACCTTCGTGCACGGAGCAATGTGTATCTCATATTCCGGCCGATGCCTGCTTTCCAACTATTTCACAGGCCGTGATGCGAATAAGGGCGCGTGCACACATCCGTGCCGCTGGAAATACTCTGTTGTGGAGGAAAAGCGCCCGGGTGAGTATCTGCCGGTATACGAGAATGAGCGTGGCACATATATCTTCAACTCAAAGGATCTGTGCATGATAGAGCATATCCCGGATCTGATTGATGCAGGAATAGACAGCTACAAGATAGAGGGACGTATGAAGACGGCACTTTACGTGGCAACAGTAGCAAGAACCTATCGCAAGGCGATAGATGATTATCTTGAGTCACCTGAGAAATACGAGGCAAATATGCCATGGTACTTAGAGCAGATAAAGAGCTGTACCTACAGACAGTTTACCACAGGCTTTTTCTACGGAAAGCCTTCGGAGGAGACTCAGATATACGATAACAATACTTATGAGAAGGGCTACACCTATCTCGGAATAGTTGGTGCGCCAAATGAAAAAGGTCTCTACCGCATGGAGCAGAGAAACAAGTTCTCAGTTGGCGAGCAGATTGAAATCATGAAGCCAAACGGTGACAATGTGCTTGCAACAGTGCTTGCACTCGTTGATGAGGACGGCAATGAGATGGAATCCTGCCCACATCCACAGCAGGTATTCTATGTAAAGCTGTCAGAGACACCTGATGAGTTTGATATTTTAAGACGTCAGGAGAATGAGGCTATCGCTTTAGATTAAAATAATTGTTTTTTAGGAATGAATCCGCTATACTAAATTATGGTATTGCGGATTTTTTCGTAAAAAAATATACAGATTATTGAAAAACTGTCTCTTATACACATCTGACGCTGCCGACGAATAG
>ERZ1027051.52-NODE-52-length-61828-cov-9.383485_pt1 | contig 61828 bp, 56 predicted proteins | sample MGYA00519429_ERZ1027051 | MGnify/ENA primary metagenome ERZ1027051 (study PRJEB26926, sample SAMN06164598) | human gut metagenome | biome: ENVO:00009003; feature: ENVO:2100002; material: ENVO:00002003 | host: Homo sapiens | place: USA | collected 2012 ... | reverse complement strand
AGAGCAAAGGACTGAAAATCCTTGTGTCCCCGGTTCGATTCCTGGTGGCACCACTCGAAAGAACTTTTCACTCTTGAAATCCTCTGAAATTCAGCAATTTCGGGGGATTTTTTTATTTCTGTCACCTACAAAAAAATGCAGATTTAAGAATTTAAAAATGTCCCATTCGGTGGTTTTTCACACCCCCTTTTAAAAAACCACCACTAGCTTTATACTTCACTTATTTTCAATTATTTACACAATCATCTTTCAGGCGCTAAAGAGTACTTTTGCAGACCTGCTTGAATGTGGTGAAAAAGAGATCGGACGAAAAGAAAAAAACGCCGTATCCCGGAAATATAAATTTCCAAAGGAAATTCCGTTTTTCCTATTCCGATGGTTTTCCCGGAAAAATTCGGTGGTTTTCATATCCTTCAAATAAAAAACCACCGAAAAGACGTCCCTTCCACCCCTTTCCGGTTGACAAAGTAAAACATGTCCAACAACTAAAAGGAAACGAGTATGAAACAAGGAACAATGAACATCCTGTTCTTCATTCTGAAGACAAAACTTCTGAAAAACGGTGAGGCACCCATTCTTATGCGTATAACCATTGACGGGCATTACGAAGAGGCCAGAATACAGCGGAGCGTTCTGCCAAAACAATGGGATTCCGCCAAAGGATGCAGCAAGGGAAAGGACAGGACTGCCAAAGAACTGAACGCCTACATCGCAGAACTCAGTGCTCTGGCTTTGCAGAAGCACAAGGAACTGATGCTCGAACTTGCACTGATCACGCCCAAACTTCTTCTGAAACGGGTATTCGGAAAAGAGACGGAAATGCGTACCCTGCTCGGTACAATGAACGAAGAAATAGAAAAAATGAAAAAGGCAGTAAACATAGATTACGCGCCTGTAACCATCAACCGTTACATCAACGTGATGAAAAAGCTGCAAAAGGCCATTCCTGACTTTTACGGGAAAGAAGACATTACGTTCCATGAATTGAATTCCGATTTTATTGCCACGTTTGACCTTTTCCTGAAAACGGAAGCCGGCCTTTGCCGGAACACCATTGTCCGTTATATGAAATGCTTCAAGCGTATTACAAACATGGCCCTGGCCAAAGAATGGATGCGCAAGGATCCGTTCTACGGATACAAGATGGCACAGGACGAAACCGATCCCGTATTCCTGACCTATCCGGAACTGAAAAGCATCATGGAGAAAGAATTCACCATCCCCCGACTGGCACTGGTACGCGACATCTTTGTCTTCGCCGCCTTCACCGGGCTGGCCTTCGCCGATGTGTCCACACTGACAAAAGACAACCTCGTACAGGACAACAACGGTGACTGGTGGATCAGAAAAGGACGTGTAAAACTGGAGCGCAGACACCGGGCATCTTCTATCTGCAACATCCCCCTGCTGCCGGTTCCGCTTGCCATCCTCAAAAAATACGAGGAACATCCCATATGCCGGAAAAAAAGCCTCTGCCTGCCTGTCATATGCAATCAACGCATGAACAGTTATTTGAAGGAAATCGCTGACCTGTGCAATATCAGAAAGAACCTGACCACACACACGGCAAGGCACACATTCGCAACCACCATTACGCTAGCAAATAAGGTTCCGCTACAAGACGTGTCAGTCATGCTGGGACATGCCTCAACAAGAATGACGCAACACTATGCACGGGTACTGAACCCCAGTTTGAAAGAGGCCATGGACAATGTGAAAAATGCACTGGCGCAGTAATTCAGGTACAACCAATTGATTAAAGCTATTCCGTTTATAACGGGATAGCTTTTTTTGTCGGAAAAAGATATTTCTACTTCTTACTTGCAAAGGTAGCCTTCCGCCTTTGATTGGGCAAGGCGACCGCCCTTTGGGCGGTTGGCTGGAAAAAAATCATCCTCGCTTCGCTCCGGTATTTTTTTCCGCCAAGCCTTGCGCAATCAAGGCAGAAGGCAATTTGAAAGCATGTAAGAAATAGAAATACCGGCTCATAGAGCCGGTCATGTTTAATCAAAAGATTAAGATTATGACTCAGACAGAAAGAGACATGCAATTGGTGGAATCCCAACCACTGACAGTAAAGAATGCGCACCGGGTTGCCATGATTCGCAAAAAGGAAAGTACGGAGCCGCCCGTTCCTTTCCATTTCAGGAAAAAGCACCTCGGCATGGAAAGTTTCGTACATTTTTCAGGAAAGCCGGAAGATGAAAAAGAACTGAGGCCGACAGACTTCAAGGACTGGGAAGTGACGGAGTTCAAATATCCCGGCTATCTGGAAGACCTGTGGGAAGCCGCCTGTAACGCCTACAGATGGAGTTCCTTCGATCCGGACATACGGGGAGAATCGGACATCATGATTTACGAGAAAGAGATTCACGATGACCTGAAGAGAATACCGGCAGAAAGGCATGAGGAATACATCGCCGCCTATAAACAGAAATTTGCCGCACAGCTTTCCGCCCTTGCCCGGTGCGCCAGCCCGATGGTTACCGGAAGAAGCGGATTCAATGTATACAAACATGAGAAAGCCAACCGGACTTACCAGAACAGATGCGAGGAACTGCGGAGATGGCGGGACAGGATTTTGAAAACGATGGAACGTACAAAAGAGGAAAAGCTTCCCGAGGAAGAGAAACAGGAAAAGGCCTGGCTTTCACTGAAGCGGGACATTGAAAGCAGTGCGGATACCATCCATGAACTTGACACGGGCAAATGCAGAGGATACAACCGCGCCCTTTTCGTCAGCAGCATCCTCAACAAGGTCAGTACCTATGCCGGTCACGGAGAAGTGGAAATCGTGCAGAAAGCCGTGGAGTTCATTTCCGAATACAACACAAAGGTGAAGAAGCCCATCATCACTCCACGGAACAAATTCTTTACCCTGCCGGAAACGGCACGGGAGATAAGGGAAAAACTGAATATTGTCAAAGGGCAGGAAAACAGGGAGCTTGCCTTTGAGGGAGGAACGCTGGTCTGGAATTATGGGAAAAACCGGCTGCAAATACTCTTTGACAGGATTCCGGAAGATGACAAACGGAAAGAGCTGAAAACCTCCGGTTTCCGGTGGTCACCCAAAAACAAGGCATGGCAGCGCCAGCTGACACCTCATGCCCTGTCTGCCGCCAAAAGAGTGTTGAACCTTCAAACCTTACAGCCATGAATGACCAATCCAGATATATTGTCGATTCACGTTACTTCGACGGGACATGCCTGACCTTCATGACAGACGGATTCCGAAGCGATTTTGGTGGAGAAACGCTCGAAGAGATGCGTGTACGGGAAAACAACCCGTACCTGACATCCGTCACCCGTCAAAGGATTGACAAGATGCTGCACCTTTACCTTCAGGCACTGTCCGCACCGTTCAGTGAAATCACAAAAGAAGAATACCATGACCTGATGGATGTCCTGCCTCCCATACGTTTGGAGAAAGACTCCTTTTTCGTCGGAGAACCATATTATGGAGAAGTATATACATTCTGTTTTACAAGGAAAGGCAGATATTTCAAAGGACTGCGTTCCGAATATACTTCCCGGACAGAACTGGACAGACAGATTGCCCGGCACATGGAAACCGTCAACCGGAAAGCTGCAATCCTGAAAGACAGACCGGACAATGCAGGATTAACACCCTATTACTTCTCACTGGAAGGAAAACAGCCGGTCTTCATCTGCAACCTCATCATCGGATCCGACAGCAGGCAGGCAAGGACGGATATGGCCTGTACATTAAAAAGCCTCCGTAAAAACCATTACCTGTTTTTTAAAGGAAAAGGAAAGTATGAGACACCCGAGGAATTGTTCACAGAGGTCTCCCGTAACAAACTTACCCTGATTTCCGATGAACATTTCTTCCAATACCCCCGGAACAGGGAATCAGTCACCTTTGTCGGACGGATAAAGGAAACGGCCGGGGAGTTTCTCTTCCGCATCTATGACCGTGAATACTTTCTATATCTTCTGAAAAGACTGAGGACGGTAAAGAGGGAGTCCACACGGGAAACCGCAAACATCAAATCATAAGTCCAACCGGGGAATACGGAGACAAGTTCCTCCATATTCCCCACTTAAAAATATAAGACATCATGAAGACAGACAACAAACTGTACTGGAAAACCGCCACCGAACCGGTGGAAAACATCGTGGTCAGACTGGTCCTTGCCACCTATGCGGATAATGACAACCTATATGTAGGACTGGAAAAGATTTCCGGTGAATCTCCTGAATGTTGGGAAACCTATACGGACATCACCGTCAACTGCAATGCCCTGCCATCATTCCATGCGTATGTGGACAGCCGGGACTGCAACAGGCATGTGTATGACTTCCTTGTCCGTAACAGGATTGCCGAACCTACAGAACACGAATATCAAGGCTTCAGGATGTTCAGGTTCAACCCGGAACGTCTCAAAGAGCTTTCGCCGGAACAATTCGGAAGCATATCCCTAAACTCCACCGGGCAGGAGCATACGATAAAAGAATTCGTTTACCGTGAAGAGCGGTTTCCATTACGCATCATCAGGAATGACCACGGTAAATACCTTATAGCAACCGAAAGACTGGAAAAAGCGCTGGAAGAAGGCGTCAGGAATCTGGATGCCACAGCAAACGAACTGCTGGAAAGCATCTGTCTTTTCTGTTCCGGACAAGAGCTGCACTCCCTCACCGATACCGAACTGATAAAGAGAATCAACGGACAATATTCAGAACAACAATCCACGCCTGTCATGAAAAAAGAATACGAAGAAAGCATACAAAAGTATGCAATATATCTTATTGATGAAAAAATGAGAGAATATGATGACACTGCAATCGGAATCGCCATTGATGCGTACAAGGACGGTCTGAATGATGCCATATCCCTGTTGTGGCATGATGTAAAAGAACCTCCTGCCATGGAAAAGGACATACTGGCAGAAGATGCAACCGGCAGATGCCGGACCGTAAAGTTTCATCCTGAAAAATGGTACGATACGGTCAAAGCATTCAAAGTCAAACGCTGGGCCTATATGGATGACCTCATACCCGGTAAAATCAAACAGGCTGATGTCATAATCCCTGCACGACAGGAAGATATTTCCTGTTTTAACAAATTCCAGAAATCATAAAACATAATTCCATGCAACATACAGATTTTTTCGCCCGGATAAGGGCCATCAAAACCGAAGAATACAAAGAACTGCAAGCCGCGGTGGAACTGCACGGAGGAATTTATGAATGGGATCTACGAAATCCGGAACATCCTGTCATCGCCGTCAACCTGAACGGCATCATACCGGCTCCGGCTGATGTGAGAATCTACAAGGTATATATCCGAAAAGGCATGCTGAAACTATGCGGGGTCGAAAAAGAATATGGAGAAGAAGCAAGATTCCAACCGGAAGAGGTCTTTGCCGGGCATCTTTCCACCATCATTGACTATCTGCCCCCGATAAACCGGACAGACAGTATCGTATCCACAACAGTACATACATCAAATTAAAAAAAATATGGATATAAAATCTTTATATCTGATGGCAGCAATCATAGTGACCATCACCTCGACAACAGGTATTGTCGGAAATATTTTCCACAGGATGTACAAAAACAAGGTACGGAAAGGCATAGCCGTCCCATCCCCAAAACACCGCTTCTGGAATGAGGTGTATCCCATACTGGACGGTTATCTTTTGAAAATTCACAGACTGTTCCTCATAATCTGGACTACCATCTCCATTTTCATGCTATATGACTCTATTGTGAAGTCATAAGCAAGGAGGACTTCAAGCCGGTTCCATCCCCACATTCGGGCTATAACCGGCAGATATATAAATTAACAATCAAAAAACATAATGCCATGCTATACTATAAATTGAACGGTTATGAAGACTTCAAGCACCGTTTCGGACTTGAAAGCAGAAACAACGGCACGACGGTCAGGAAAAACAGAATCCTGCTCGGACACCTGAAAAATCCGCTCCTGCTCGATTATTGCGTGAAACAGAACGACTATACCCTGTTGTACGTAGAGGATATGGCCGACTTGCAGAAGAAAGTAGCCGAAGCGGTCAGGAAATCCGGTATGGAGGATGACCGGCTTTCCAATGAGGTCGAACTCATCGGAGAGGTTTACAGGTCAGCCAGGTACAGGACGGATGAATCCAAAGGGATATGCGATGACCTGGACAAGAATTCTGTCCGCTATGTCAACGTGGAAAGAAACCGGGTATTCAAAATGAAGTCCGGAAAATTCATGAGGGAACTCATACTCGAAACCAGGATAGGAAAAATCCTGTCACCAAGCGTATTGAACTGGATTTCAGGGGACGTGTTCACACAACGGTGGTGCACCTATACCTACGGACACACACCCGACGTGGCCGAACTTTATGTGAACGATAACTTCAGGAAAATCTACAGCAGCAATGAATGCAGGGGAAACTTCAACTCATGCATGACAGACAGAGAAAGAGACATATTCTACCGGGATGCGGTAAAGGCCAAAGCCGCCTATATCACAGACAAGCAGGGATACGTACTGGCAAGGGCCATACTGTTCACCGACGTCACAGACCAGGACGGCAAAAAATGGAGACTGTTGGAAAGGCAGTATTCCTCCGATGGAAACGATGTCCTCAAACGGCTGCTTGTTGACAAACTGATCCAAGGCGGACATATCGACGGCTATAAGATTGTGGGTGCCTCATGCAACGAGGCGAATGCGTTTGTAGCCATTGACGGAAGCTCGCTTTCCGACAGACAGTTCGAAATAGACTGCATTCTGGGTGAGAAAGACACACTTTCCTATCAGGACTCCTTCAAATGGTATTGCTACAACCGGGACAAGGCATACAATTATCCCCATGCGGAATATACCTACGAACTTGACACAACGGACCTTAACCTTTACGGGGACAGTGATGAAGATGACGAGGACGAGGAGCAGGAATGGGACGAATACCACCGGTGCTATTGCAGGGAAACCACGCTCTGCCACCTGCACGGCAGGGAAATAAATGTGGACTCAAACAATCTGGAAGGTTTCATCTACATAGGCCTGCTGGACGAGTACCACCACGAGGACGACTGCACACGCTGTGACAAATGCGGAGCGTCCGTCCTTGACAACGATGCAAGGTATTCGGACATAACCGGACAGTACTATTGCAGTGAACAATGTCAGGAGAAAGCCGAGGATGAATTCAGACAGAAGAACTGGCATTATTCGGAGTACGATGACAAATGGTATGAAGACGGTACGGATGTGACCCGGATTCATATATGGAATACATTGACCAAGAAGTACGAAGAGAAGACCATCGCTGTGGACACGCTATGCGGCCTGCTGAAAGATGAAGAAGCCTGGGAGTTTGACAATGCCGTCTTCAACGAGATAGATACGGCCACAAATCTTCCGTACGGTTACAAACTTATAAAAGTGACACAGAATGAATACGCAACTGTTGAAGCGGCTGTATAACATCTACAGCCCGAGCGGAAAGGAACAGGAAATGATAAAGTTTCTTTCCGCCTATATCAGGACACTTCCCGGCCGGGTAGCCCTCACACAGGACCGCTACGGGAACCTGTATGCGGTAAAGGGGGAAAGTGACACCTATCCCTGCCTGGTAAGCCATATCGACCAGGTGGCGCACTGCAACCGCTCAAAGGATTTCAGGGCCGTCGAGACACGGGACATCATTTTCGGCTTCTCACCCGGGAAAAAGCGGTTCGAAAACCTGGGGGCGGATGACAAGAACGGCATATTCATCTGTCTGGAATGCCTGAAAAAATACGATGCGCTCAAAGTCGTATTTTTCAGGGAAGAGGAAACAGGATGCAGGGGCAGTACGGAAGCGTACATGCCTTTTTTTGACAATGTGCGCTTTGTCATCCAGCCGGACCGGAAGGGACATTCCGACCTGATTACGAACATAGGCTGTTCGGAGCTCTGCTCGGAAGAGTTCCTTGAAGCGGCGGAACCGGAAAAATGGGGATATTCCGAACAGAACGGAATGATGACCGATGTGCTGGCATTGAAAGAGAACAGCCTCAGTGTCAGCTGTGTCAACCTGAGCTGCGGCTATTACAACCCTCATTCGGACGAGGAGATAACCGTCAAGAAAGACCTGCAAAAATGCCTGTCCTTCGTGGAGCATGTCATAGAGGGGTGTACGGATGTCTATCCCCATACCCGGGCGACGGAATACGTATCCCGCTACGAGGACGAGGATGAGATTCACGGCATACTTGCCTGCGACCCTGCCCTGACACCCCAGGACCTGTATGACATGTATTCCACCAACTTCCCGCATTTCAGCCTGGAAGACTACGAAAGGATATACGGGGAACACAGACAACTCTGGCCGGAATATGGAGAAAACAAAGACTGACGAATGCATAACGGGATCTTCCGGAACACCCGGCACACCAACCCGCAGGCGGACCTCAGAAATTCCACGGATGAGGTCCGCTTTTTCATTTCTTGCCGTAAAGATAGCCGTTTGCCGGGCTGATTGCGCAAGGCGGCCCTGCGGGCTGGTTGACGGGAAAAAATCATCCTCGCTCCGCTCCGGTATTTTTTCCCGCCAAGCCTTGCCGCAATCCCCGGCAAACAGGCTGCAAGGACAGCAAGAAATAAAAATGCCTACCAAGGTAGGCCGATGTCTGACTAAAAAATGAAGCATATGGTTACACTGGATTACAAGCTCATGCTCTCCCTGTCCCTGTGGCAATACAACCACCACCCGGACGAGGGACTGACTTCCGGACTGTTCCAAAAAACTTTCGGACCGGTTGACGGAAAGCACTATTACGAAAAATGGACCGGATATTTCAACCGGAACCTCTGGGATATGATCGCCTATTTCAGGGGAGAGGGAGAAAACGGACAAAAATTCTGTGACATGATAGCCGCACAGGTGGAGTTGTATACCAAAAACAGGAGGGAATATGGAATACGGTAACTATTACACGGAAGAAACGCTCAGAAGCCTGAACGCCGCTTACGATACCCTATACGGGATAACCTCCAGGGAAACGGAAAAGGTCAACGGAATCATCCGCAGAATGGAAAAGGCCGGAAGATTCCCACCCGTACCGCAGGAAGGAGACCTGCTCGAATACTTTCCGCAAAACGGGGACTACTTCCCGCAGGCACATATCGAAACGATAAGGAAAGGGCAGGCGACGGTCTGCCTTGCGTCCCATGCGCCGTTCTGCCACACGAAAAACAGAAAGGTGTGCTACAGCACCGAAGGCGGTCCGTGGACACGGGTGCCGTCCGCGGGCATGACACCGGCCGGACTTGCCACAAGATGTTTCCAGACATGGGGACGCAACGGAAGGTGCCGGAACGGGGAGGTGTATTTCCATACGGTCGTACGCTCATGGACCTTCCACGAACCGAATCCCCTGTACGGTGACTATACGATGAAAGAGTGGACGAAATACCCGGTGGAAAAAATTCCCGACCCGGAGAAGAAAGGCGAATACTTTTACCGGTGTGAAGGCATCACCCTCTATTCCGAAAAGGAGCTGGAGGAACTGGCCGGACTGCTGCAAGGAAAACTGTTCGACGGACTGCACAGGCGGGCGCTGGTACTTTGGGGATACCGCATGGAACGGATATTCCTGCCGGCAACGGAATGGAACGCGGCGGAGGGAGAGATACATCTCTCCTTTCTCGGAGGGGCACCGGCAAAAATACAAACGGACCACAAAAGACACAGGCTGACCGTACGCATAAAGAAGTCAAACCCATAAAAAACAGAACAGATGGCAGGATATGACATACCCCGCGAAATATGTCCGCTGGAAAAACGGATAAGCGATTTTTCCGTCTCATGCGGATACGACCCCATGACCGTGTTCAACGATTTCCTGACGTTCGTCATACACGGTTTCTCACCCGGAGCGCCGCCCCTGAAGAACTGGAAATACAAACGGAGGCAGAACATCGCGTTCATGGAGATGACCGCCGAATGGGTACGCCTCATGCAGGACCGGCTGAAGGATGACGAAAGCTGGTACGACCCGTTCGGAGACCTCTACATGAGCCTGTCTTCCAGAACGGGACAGAGGATGCAGGGGCAGTTCTTCACACCGGCGCCGATCTGTGACCTCATGGTCGCATGTACCGGGACCGGAGAGAAAGTACAGGGAAAGAGGATGAACGACCCGACCTGCGGAAGCGGAAGACTGCTGCTGGCATTCCACGTACGGCACCTCGGAAACTATCTGGTGGGGGAAGACCTCAACCATACCTGTTGCCTGATGACCGTATGCAACATGCTCATGCACGGATGTGTGGGCGAGGTCATCCATCACGACAGCCTTGTTCCGGACAGTTTCCTGGACGGCTGGTACGTGAACCCTTTCCTTACACGGACCGGAATCCCCTGCATACGGAAAATGAACGAGGCCGACTACCGGACAGGCCGCCGTCTTCCTGTAAACGGGATACTGGAGCGGAAAAAGTTACTGGTGGAGAACCGGAAACGGTGCCTGCCTCCCAACCGCCCGGCACAAAAAGTCCCAACCGATGACACGATATTATTAATCCATAAAAACAGAAAATATGAAACTGAACGCAAGTAACGAACTGAAATCCCGCCTGACCCATGCGGCAGCCAACGGGAGTGTGATTGCAGCAGACATCCTCACGGAAATGAAACGCAACGCCGACGTATCGGAAATCATCCGCGGAGGCTACAACTTCTTCTCGACCAAACGCAAACGGACAGGAGGTGCATCCTACCAGAAGATCCGGATTGTGTTCACCACATGCAACAAGGACCTGAACAACAAGAATTTCCCGGACCGGAACAACCCGCAGGCACCCTGGTTCCCCGAAAACCGGACGGACATAGACCCTTCCACGTTTGTCGGGCTGTTCAGAAACCTGCCGGAATATCCCGAAACGGAACTCTCTTATTTCAGCAGCGCGATCTGTGTGGACAGCAAAGTAACGGTACAGCTGCACGGAGGCATGCAGGATTTTTTCGAGGCATACAGTGAGGAAAACTACACCCCGATAGCGGACACCACGGAATCAAATCTTCACAATTCCTGCATGCGTTACGGGAACAGGGCCCGCAACGCCGCCGATTTCTATACCAATTTCGCCGGTGCGGAAATCCTGGTCGCAAGAGACGGGAGCAACAATGTGCTCGCACGGGCCGTGGTGTGGAAAAATGTCCAAGTCCTATCGGGTGGCAGTACATTCAACGGCTTTTCCCTGATAGACCGCGTCTATTTCTCCCATGCGTTCGTACTGGAGATGATGCGCAGGCAGGCAACCGCACTCGGCATCACTTTCCGCAAGCAGTATAACGACTATTCCCATACCAAGGATGTCGTGGCACTGAACAACCGGCCGGATGAAGGGGTGGAAGCCGGAAAATCCTATGTGCTGAACCTCGCCGTGGAAGTCCCCGCCTGCAAATGGCACAAGAAAGGGGCACCGTATATGGACACGTTCTATTGCGTCTGCATGGAAAACGGGAAAATGGAACTGAGGAACTCGGAAAGCGGAAATACCATCGCCACATGCCGGGATACGGACGGGGGCGCAACACCTGTCAGGAAAATATGCCCGGGATGCGGATACCTGCACCAGTCTGACATGAACGACTTCTGCCCGTCATGCATGGAGAAGTTCTACAGCAACACAATTTTCGGACGGGCACTCAGAAGCGGAACCGTGGAATATCAGGGAAAGACATATCCGTCCCTGCTGTTCAAGAAGAAAAGGCCGATACCCTCCATGAGACTGTACCTGCAAGTCAACAGACTTTATGAAGTATGATATGGAACGGCTGATCACACTTTACAATACGGCTTCTCCCTCAGGCAGGGAGGAGCCCATGATACGTCTTCTCAAGGCGGAACTGGAGAGAATGGGCATCCCGCACTACCGGGACAGGAAAGGAAACCTCTATGCCGTAAAGGGCAGGGCGAAAACCTATCCGTGTGTCGTGGCGCATATGGACGAGGTACACCGCAGGACCGGAAAAGGATACGCCGCACACATAGTGGACGGACGCTTCGTTATCGGTTACGACCGGAAAAGGAAAAAGACGGCGGGCATCGGTGCGGACGACAAGAACGGCATATGGATATGCCTGAAATGTCTGGAGGATTTCAAGATCATGAAATGCGCCTTCTTCGTACAGGAAGAGACGGGATGTATCGGAAGCGGGGAAGCCGACATGGACTTCTTCGCCGACTGCCGTTTCGTACTCCAGTGCGACCGCAAGGGAGACAGTGACCTCGTAACCCGGATTTCAGGCATGGACCTGTGCTCGGAAGAGTTCCTGGAACGTGTCAATCCGGAAAAATACGGTTACCGGGCGACATGCGGCATGCACACGGATGTATACGCCCTGAAAAGAAGGGGGCTTGAGGTCTCCTGTGTCAACATATCATGCGGATATTACAAGCCGCACACCGACCATGAATATACCGTACTCAGGGACCTGGCCAAATGTTACCGCCTTGTACGCCATATCGTCCGCTCCCACAAGGAGGTCAGCAGGCACAGACCTTCTCCAGGACAGAGGTTCATGGCAGGATACTACGGACTGTTCGGCCAAATGGGATATGACGGGGAATTCCTCACATGCCATCGGGAAAATTCCCTACAACAGGTCCGTTCCGGAAGGTTCCGTACGGAAGGGGGAAAAAAACAGGCAGGATTCCATATCAGGTCCAAGGGCATATAGGGCATGCCGGAACCCGGAAAAGTCACGGGAAGACTCCATGAGAGGTCCTTTCCGGGACTTTTTGGGGAATTGATTTGATATGACGCGACAAAATCGCTATATTCCAGTTACAAAACGACCGCTTTTATTGAAATTTATAAACAACAATTGTATGAAGACAAACGAGAACTGGCCTGAAATCGTGGACACGCTCCGCCCGTATACCAACGGAAGTCCGGCAAAGGGAAGACGTCTGAAAGACATAGAGAACTGTCTGCGGTTTCTCGGATGGAGAAAGACCAACGGGACGATGTCAGCATGTACCACACCAGAAGAAAATTCCGGAGAACCTGTAATCGTCCTGTCAAAACGGGATGGAAGAACCGGATTGCAGAGGTTTCCCGTCATGACGGAATCCCCGGACAGTATGGCATATACCGCGGGACTGTATATAGGAGAAAACATCCGGCTTTATTACAGACCCGGTGAGGAAACAGACAGGCCCGTCTGTGTTCTGACGGTGGAATTAAGGGAGGATGACGCCAACGGTCCGGTTCTTTGTGACCTGCTGTCCTATAAGGAGTTCGATTTGAAAAGCATGGAGAACTTCTGCCTGAGACGCTACAACCTGATACGTACGGGCGGCAACTTCCGCCAGTGGGTGGAGGATTTTCTTTCCGGAAGTATCGGAACGGAGAATCTCACCGGCCTGCTCAGGGAAAGGTTCATGGCCGACGGATTCGAGGAATCCCTTGTCCGGGAGGAACTGGACAAGCTTGCAATCAGGGTACGCCATGAAAAGGGGCATGCCGCAATCATCCTCCGGCATCCGGAATAAGGAGGTTTCCGGCGGCAGCCCCGTGTCATTACCACAGTCTGTTACAAATCCCTGCACAGCACCACTGACAGAGGGTACATATACCGGTTGTAGACCTTCAGTTTCCCGAAGTCCGGCACATCGCCCGCATACGGGTTCGTGCGGTCACTGTAGAAGAACACGTCCGTAAAATCCCCGTGCCGCTCCACAAGCTCGCCGCTCAGCGGTATCTCCTCCACTTCAAACCTTTCCAGCGGGAGCGTACCGATATCGCCCTGCATTTCATTGCCCAGGACATTCATCCGGCGGTTGAACAGCACATATCCTTTACGCCTGAAGTCCACGCGCATACCGTACGGACGTCCTACAAGAAAGGCGTCCGCGGCTTTCTTCATATAATTTTCCATAAACACAGTCCCATAAAGAATCAATCCGTGCAAAATTAACTCATTTATCTGTAATTACAAGGTCTTGCAGATGTTTCACCAGACAATCGTTCAGGTCCTTGTACCCCTCATAGAGCGGTGCCATGTCATGCATACGGGGTCCGAACTTCCGGCCAAGCTCTTCCAACGCCCGCTTTCCCGCCACGTCATTGTCCAGAAAACAGTATATATGACCGTATCCGTCCAGCAGGGTGAGCGCCTTGGCGAGATTGGACACGGAATTCAGCACAATGCAGTCCGCCTGTCCGCTGCCGGGCAGACAAAAGAACGGCTTTTCCCGCAGCACAAGGAAGGAAAGGTAGTCCATAAACCCTTCAAACAGGCAACAGACTGTCCTTTTTCCTTCCCCATGAGGAATTACCGAAACTGATTTTGGGGATACACAACCTTTGAAGTAGCGGCTACGAAGCTCAAAACCGCCGGCAATGTTCGGAAAGCCGACGGCATAATACCGTTTGCCCCGGCACTCGTAACGGATTTCCCGGCATTCCCTCCGGGCGGTTTCCGCACCGATACCCCGTTCCGACAAATAGGCAAGCAGGGCGTGTGAGGTAAGCGGAAGTGTCGCCAGGTGGCGGAAAGCGGGTTCTTCCGAAGGCGGTTTCCCGGCAGATACGGATACCGGACGCACGGGGGGATTCCGTTCCGCTATCTGCCGCAGAAGACCGGAGATATCTGATGACGGGTGGAGTTCGGCCGCCAGCGCAAGGAGGTTGCCTCCTTTGCCGAGCCCGAAATCATACCAGCAGTTGATTCCCGTGTTCACCTTGAACGAAGCCTCCTTCTCCTGCCGCAGCGGTGACCTGTACCACAGGTTCACCCCCTGCCGCCTTACCGGGGTATGCCCCAGGCTGTGCAGGTAATCCTCAATCCTGATCTGTTTGGCTGTAAGAATATCCATGATATACGAATACGTTAAAATAGATTTCCGTTACAGAAAATCCTCCGGTTTGCCGGAGGATTCCTGCTTCTTTCCGGCTGTCTGCACTATCAGGGCACAAACAGCATCTCAAACTCCATTTCCCTTCTCCGCTGAATGGAAGCCACCGGTTTGCCATTGTAGCACCGGTAAGCCGTGAATTCCCTGTAAATGTTCCTGTCACCGGATTCCAGCTTCCTTATCAGGGTACTTTTGGGCATCCTTCCATGACCGAGCAGCCTGTACGGACCGACCTGGTAGGCCAGGCAACCGAGCAATAATGAGTCTTTCCCCAGATGGCGGAACAGGGCGCACATCCCGGCAAGGTCAGCCCTCAGCAGGCTGTCCGCCTGCGCTTCCGTAATATCCGCCGTCAGTTTTTCCCCTTCCCTCAAACGGTGTCCGAATCCTATGTAGGGATAATGGCGGGCCGAATGCCAACCCTCAAACCGCTTGATTATGGCAACAGCCCTCTCAAACGGTGAAAGACGGCGGATGCCATCAGGCTGTTCCGCACGGAGCATGGCGCATATACACACAAGCCCCAGAAAAAGCGTCATCCTTCTCACCATTCCACACTTACATTCAACACACAGCAGGCCATGCCGTCCTCATAACTCCACTCCCGGCTTTCCACCACCATCACACACTCTTCCAGAAACCGGGCCACGCTTATCTTTTCCGTTTCCGCATTCCGCTCAAAACAATGGCAGGCAGGCGTTGTTTCCAGGATTTTGCGGGAATGGACACAAGCAAGCCGTCCGGCATCAATACGGATGCGATCTCCCACACGGGGAACGGAACCCGCATGGTCCGACAGCTTTATACTGGATGGCAGACCGGGAACATGCATATATAACAAGGTGCTCATACCGCATCCTCCTCTCCACTGTTTTCCCCGCCATTCTCCGCATTGAAATCAAAGGTGAGCTGTTGCAGGCTTCCCCAGTTGTTCTCAAAATACAGGTCGATGGTCTGCGCTCCGTCCGCACTTTCCGAAGTGTAGTACAGGCGGAACCTCTTTTCCCCCAGCAGATAACGGTCATTGGGTTTCAGTACCGTACCGTCTTCCATCTTAAGACGGCCCTTCCCCTCAGGCTGGAAGTAACGCAGGGTATAGACCGTACCGGAAAAGTCCCCTTCAGAAACAATCTCCAGACGGATTTCCACTGTATTCCCGGCGGCAATCTCATCCGCCACCGGCATGGCCTCTACCGTAAAGGGATATTCCTGCTGAATATCCAGGTCACTGTCACAGGAGACAAGGCAGAAGGCAGCGGCCAGACAGCAGCCGGCCACTACAGAATCAAGTATCTTTCTCATAAATAAGTGTATCATGATCGGTTAGAAAATATATTTGAGCAAAATTCCGTACTGGGTATGGAAATGTCCGGCAGCGCTGCCCCAAAGGACACGTTCACGCAGTCTCAGACCGAGGGAGAGGCAGTCCGTCAGACAGGCTTCCGCTTCCAGGGTCAGTGCACCGCCATAGACAAACGCCTCATGTTTCCTCAGGCCGGCACCGTCCCCGAGCAGGCGCTCTCCACCGTTCACATTCTCATAACCCAGCAGTCCGGAAAGACCTATATTCAGGAACACCACCTTTCCCGGACAGGAAAAGAGATTGCGGTAGTACCCGGCTTCCCCCGTATACTGCACAAGGGGGATTCCTGTATTCCGGTAAGGGCAGTTGCGCCTCATGACCTCTCCGCCGTACATCCATTTGTGTCCGCCGCCGGCATAATTGAACACAGTCAGCGAGAAGGCGTACCCGGCATCCGTACGGTTTCCCGGCGAATAGAAGCCGTCAACCATCTCCGCTGTCAGCTGCACGCCCCTCATGCCCCGGAGGTGACGCTGGGCCTTCGCCTGCCCCATGAAAAGGGCAAGCAAGGCTATGACCAGATAAATTTCCCGGTATCTCATCGCACTTTCAGCTCATTGACGGTTTCGGCACGTACAAGGTCACCGTTTTCCAACTCGAAAGCCTGATGGCGGCCACCCTGTTTCTCGAACATCTCCACCACCAGCTTCTTGTCATCGGGAATGGTGAATTTCGGCAGGGCGAACACCGTGCATGCCGATTTCCTGCCGTCCACACGGGTCACATAATTGAAGGCGCGCAGCGGATAGACCACCTGCTCCTGCATGGCGGTACGCTTCACCACCTTCTTGTCCACAACCTTGAATGTCACAAAGTCCACTTCAAAGGGCACATTCGACGAGTTCTTCACTTCCGTATGGAAATAGAGCAGGTCGTTGTGGGTGTACAGTCCCTTCAGCAGGAACTGTACACCGAAGCGCTTGCAACCGATGTGACGGATACGCCGTTTGTCCCGCCGGTGGACAGATTTCATAATCAGGCGCACCAGACGGGGCGACTCGTTGTCAAGCTCCGTCAGATAAATCTCCATCGCGTTATTGGGACGGTTCACAGTCTCCCCGTCATGGATAAAGTCGCACATCTCCACATTCAGCAACAGCGGCTCGTCGGCATATTTCACATTGAAACTGTAAAAGTTTCCGTCCTCCGTTATCACGCTCATGTTTGTCTCCTGCCTGAAATGTTTCGTGGCGGCTTTCACACGGATCACGTTCTCCGCACCGTCGGCCTTGCCCGCAAGCAGGTCGGTGGAACCCAAGTCCACATACCTCACCGGGGCGGGAAAGATGATGTGCACCGTCTTGTCGTACGTTATCTCCAGCCCGTGCGGCGGAATCATACGGCTGAACCCGATCTTGCGGCTCAGTCCTTCAAAATAATCCCCGCCGCTCTGTTGCGCCTGCGAGGCGGTCATGCCCAGAAGGGCGGTAAACAAAATCAGAATCTTCTTCATACTCGTTTCTCATTTAGGGTGAATAATCGGTTTTCTCTTATTGTTCGGGTGAGTGGAGCAGCAGCCGGTGTCCGGCTTTCAGGGTAACCTTCACGGTACGCATCTTTTTGGTGACATACTGCGAGACGCCCTGTATCACGCCTTTCCCCAGGTCCGAGGCAATCTGCGCCCCGGCATCTGTCGAAATGTTGATGCTGCTGTTCATGGAGCTTCCCATATTGGCGGCAATCTCGCGGACCGCGTCATACTCCATCGAGTTCGGTACGAGGATACCCTGCTGCCCGTCAGCGTCATACACTTCCAGTTCCACCGGAAGCACCGTACCCTTATATTCCACAGCGGTGACCAGAATGTCCAGCCGCTCCCCCTGGATACGTGTACCGCCCACAAGCACCGTACCTTTCGGAATGAAGCGGTCATCCACCACCATCGGTTCCAGCAGCCGGATGCGCAGCGCCTGCCCGTCCGATACGGTCTGTGTGCCGTGTACGCAGGCTTCGATGGTGTTCCTCTCCGAGGTGAGCGTTTTTCCCACCGGGGTATGGAACCCCGTGTTCCGTTCCCCGGAAAAGACAGCGGCCTCCCCGTTGCCGGACGGGCGGGAAAGGGAGGATACGGCCCGGGACTGCATCCGTCTTACGGGTCTGGCAGCCCGGCGTTCCCGTTCATCCTGTGCGGGGCGGACCTGCCGGGGCTGCCTGCCGCCGTAGCGTGCCGCCAGTTCGTAGGACTTTTCCATAAGTGCCATTTTCTCCTCCATCGTATTCCCCGCCTGCTCCGGTGCCGTCCGTTGCCTTTCCAGTTCCTCGATGCGTCTCTCCAGCTCCTCCTTCTTCGGGTCGCGTGTATCGGAAACATAAAGGTTGTCCAGCGTCCGGCTGATATGGCGGTAGGCCTCTACCGAGGAACGGGGCGCATCCGCCACGACAGACGTTCCTTCCGGCGGGGTTTCCGCAAATGACTCCGGCAGGCGTACCGTATCCCGCCCTTCCCGGTCAAACAGCGAGACCATCTCCTGGAACGTCCCCCGGCGCTGTTTCTCCTTCCGCGCAAGCTCCGCCTCCTCGTAGGCGTCCACCTTGTTTCCCTGCATCTTCCTGTTTTCCGGAGAGGGGATGTCCGTGTTGAATCCCCCGCCTTGTACGGCATCTTCCCGTTCTTTCTGGGTCGGTGAGTAGATCAGCCAGATGCAGCCGGCAAAAAGCAGGACGAAAAGCGGATAAACGACCAGTCTGGCACGCTTGCGTCTCTCTTCTTCCGTCAACGGCTTCCTCTCCCCTCCGAGGGGGATTCCCAGCCGTTTTCTGATTCTTTCAATGGTTTTTCCAATGTCCGTTTTCATAAAATTGGGTTGAATGTTCGTTTCCTTTTTTCTTTTTCAGTTCCGGAGGCCGGATATGCTCCATTTCCAGCCGGTTGTCCCCGTCGCTCCCGAAACGGTGCAGCGAGCTGCCGATGGCATGGATGCAGCCCATAAGGAAGGACAGGAACAGGAGTGCAAGAAGGCATATCCGCTGCCTTTCCGTCAGCCGCCGGCAGAACAGCCGTATCCGGCAGTCCGCCCGTTTCCAAGGTTTTCTCCTTCCCCTCATCGTTCCACGCTTCTGATGTCCCTGTTTTCCAATATCACCAGATGCTCGATGATGAACCCGTTCGGGTTGTCGTCCGAACGTGAGGCGTTCTGTAGCTCGCAGGAGGTCACCAGCGAACGTTCCGTCACGTTGCTCTCGCGGATGATCAGCTGCCGGGCATGGGTCACCGCCTTGTAGGGGTAGCCGGAGAAATCACAGACCACGCTGTCCACATGCACCACCTGGTTGATATTTCCCGATACCAGGCGGTTGTAATAGCCCTTTTCGGCAAAGTCCACATAATAGTGGTAGGCACTTCTGTCAGCCAGTTGCAGCGCACGGTTGATGTTGTGCTCGATGGCGTCCTTCTGCGGGGAAAGCCCGAAGAAGAGCTCATGGAAACGCCTCACGTGCTCACGGGCTTCCGCCGGTCTGTTCTGCGAAAGGTCCTGCGAAAGGGCGAGCATGAGCGACTTGCCCCCGTCCAGCACGTAGATTTTCTCACGCTGCCTTTCGGCAAAGCGGTAGGAGCTCCACAGGGCGTAGCCCGTGACGAGCGTACAGCAGCATACGAAGGCGGCAAGCATCATGCGGATGCGCCTGAAACTGCTCTCGATATTCGTTAATGACTTGAATTCCATAGGTGTTTTCTTACTTATTTCTTTTTGAAGCGGTTACGGACACTCCGGATGCCGTCCTTGATGCGTCCGCCCACGTTACCTGCGGCGGAACCGGCCACTCCTGCGGCAAAACCGCCCGCACGGACGCTCTGGCGGTTCAGGTTGCGCATGTAGTTGCCCGCGCCGCCCGCCTGGACGATCCATCCCGCAACGGTGGGAATCGTGAAGTAGCCGAAAATGGCGATGATCATGAATATCAGGTACACGCTGTCCGATGTGTCCAGGGAGTAGTCCGCATTGGTCTGGAGCTCCTGGATGTCCTTCTGGAGCATCAGCACCTGGATTTTGGCGAGCATGCAACTGAACAGGTCACTGACCGGAAGCCACAGGTAGACGGAGATGTACCGCATGAACCACTGGCTGAGCGTGGAATGGAAACCGTCCCACACGCTGAAGGCGAACGCGACCGGTCCCAGTATCGAGAGGACAATCAGAAAGAAGGTACGCACCGTGTCTATCAGCAGCGAGGCGGAGGCGAAAAGAAGTTCCAGCAGATAGCGGATACCGTCACGGAAAATCTTCTCGAACTGGTAGGCGCCCCATTCCGCATACATCCCTATCTTGGCGGCCGTGTCCTCAAGACCCCAGCCAAGCTCGTCAATCTGGCGGTCGAACTCCTCGTCACTGACAAGATAGGCGGTCTCCGGATTGCGCATCTTTATCTCGTACTCCAGCTTCTCCTTCTGCTCACGGTACTGTTCCATATCCAGCGTCTGTCCCTCCAGCATCCTGTGCGTACCCTGCACCACGAGTCCGAGTACGCTGTTCATAGTACCCAGAACCAGTGTGGGGAAAAGCAGGATACAGATGCCGATGGCGAAAGGACGCAGCAGCGGGTACACGTCAACCGGCTCGGCGTGGGCGAGCGACTGCCACACGCGCATGGCCACATAGAACAGCGCCCCCAGGCCGGCAATGCCCTTGCCCACATCCATCATGTCCTCACAGAGAGGCAGCATATCATCGTACAAAGTCTCCAGAATGGTATGGAGATTTGAAAAGTCAACACTCAGAAGCATCATGGCCTACCAGTATTTGGACGTTTCACTGCCGTAAAGTTCCAGTACGCGGTCCGCCTCGTTCTTCTTGCGGGCGCGCAGATAGCTCACGGCAATGTTCTTGTTCGTGTAGTAGTTCACCAGGTTGCGGTAGCGGCGCATCTCACGGTGGCATTTGTCCACCACGTCCATACGGTCCTTGTCCGTCATGGAGAGAGTGCTCACGTTGATCACCTGTTTCAGGTCCTGCAACACGCCGTTGCTCTCCTTCAGAAGCTGGGTGTAGCCGAAGGCGATGGCATCCAGTTCCCCGGCAGAGAAGTTGCCGTCGCCCATCATCTTCCGGAAGTTCGTGATGTAGATGTCCGATACCTCGCCCACCATCAGAATCGTTTCCTGCACCTTGCGGGCGTCACGCACAAGGTTGTTCACGTTGCGGAGCGCGTCATAATAGCGCTTGGCCTGCTCGTAGATCTTTACCGTCTCGGCAAAGTTGTCCGCCGTGCTGACCGCAGTCTTCGAGGTATGGGCGATATTGTCCGACATGTTGATGATACTCTGGGCGAGGTTGCCCGGGTCGGTCACCACCCACTGCGCACTCATGTTCCCTCCGGCAAAAAGCAGCAGGAAAGCGGCCAGGACAACTGTTCCTCTCCTCATGGCTGCACCTCCTTCCTGACATAATCGCCGTTCGGGGAGAAGGTCAGCACGTCCGTCGCCTCGTTGTAGTACACATCTATACGATAGCCCGTATTGATGAACAGGTTGCCCTCTTCCTCCACCAGCAGGTAAGTCCGTGGTTTCAGGCGGCGTGTCCTGCCGCTGCGGGCGAATACCGTCACCTTGCAGGCATCGCCGTCCTTATATATCAGCACGTCGGGCTTGCCGTCCACACTCGTCCACGACCCGCAGAGCTTGTCGGGGTCCGGAGTCTTTTTCATGTCCATGCAGCCTTGCAGCAGCAGGGAGGCCGCACCTAAAAGGCAGACGGCCAGGCTTAATAATGGTCTGTTTCCCATAACTTTTCTCTTTTCAGGGGTTCATACTCTGTTTCCGTTTTTCTCTTCTTTCCCTGGCAAGCCGCCTGACGGCAAGCTCGAGGTTGCCGCCAAGCTCTTCCGCAAGACGCTGCACCTCCATCTTTTCGGTCTCTTCCGTTGTGAACACCAGATACTCCTCCTCGCTCACCTCCGTGGCATAGACAGCCGAATGTGTGCCGCCCAGACCGATCCAGACCTCGCGGTAGGGGGCTCCCGGACGGTTCGCCTGGTTGATGGACAGTATCTGGCCCTTCTCCTTCTCCGTCAGTCCCAGAAGCGTCTGGATATGGTCGAACTTGTTCATGTATTTTCTCTGGTCAAGCAGGATTTTGCAATCCGAGTTGTTGATGATGGCCTCTTTCACAATCGGAGACGAGACGATGTCGTCCACCTCCTGGGTCACCACAATGGCCTCGCCGAAATACTTGCGGACGGTCTTGAAAAGGTACAAAACATAGGCACTCATGTTGGCGGACATCAGTGCTTTCCAGCACTCCTCGATCAGCATGACCTTGCGGATGCCTTTCAGCCTGCGCATCTTGGCGATGAAGGTCTCCATGATAATGAGCGTCACCACCGGCAGCAGCACCTTGTGGGAGGAGATGTTGTCCAGCTCGAACACGATGAAGCGCTTGTCTGTCAGGTCCAGGCCCTTGTCAGAGTTCAGCAGGAAGTCATAGTCACCGCCCTTGTAGAAGGGCTCCAGCACGTTCAGGAAACCGTCAATGTCGAAGTCCTTCTCGCGCACTTTCTTCTCCTCCATTATCCGGCGGTAGTCGTCACGTACAAACTCGTAGAAGCCGTTGAAGTCGGGACGGAGCGTCAAGTCTTCCGTTATCCGGCGGATGTAGGCATTCACCGCACCCGACAGGGCCACCTCCTCCGAACGCTTCGGAGCCTCGTCCTCGCGTTTCCAAAGGGTCAGAATCAGTGTCTTGATGCTTTCCCGCTTCTCCACGTCGAACTCACCGGAAGCGGTATGGAACGGGTTGAAGGCGATAGGGTTGTCCTCCTCGTAGGTTATGTAGATTCCGTCCCCGCCGTGTGTCCGGCCGTTGACCAGGCTGCACAGCCCCCGGTAGCTGTTGCCCGTATCAACCAGCAGCACGTGTGCGTCGAGTAGGTCAGCCCCCTTGCGGGGGCTTTCCCCTCTAAGAACCGTGCGTGATAGTTTCCCATCACACGGCTCAAGCAACGCGTCCCTATTTCTACTGAAAAAATAGTTACGCCTCATTTCCTACAACTTTTGAGTAGAACTTTGCCTTGCAACGCTTGTGTACAAGTTGCTTGAACTGTCTGCCGTTGACAGGTAGGATAATTGTACCCCAACTGCTTTCAGTATCAATGACTTGTCCACATATAGGGCAGCACATCTTCTGATGCAGCCACATACTACGCAGCATATTATCTTTTTCACGGAGTTTTTCTTCCGTTTCTTTATTTCTGCGGCGTTTGTAGTAATCTGCATAAGCAGGGTCGTAAGGATTCGCTTCCCCTCTAACACGGACGTAGTTTTTAATGGAAATGTCTCCGAGCCTTTTGAGCCGCAAAGTTTTGTCCTTGTAAGACTTGCTCCGTTTCTCTATGGCTGCAAAGCACCATTTACGACCTTTTAGTTGCAGGAAGTATTTATCCTTAATCCAGTGCTTGCTCTTTTTTGAATGGCGTCGCTTTGCCCATCGCCAAAGTGACTTGAAAATTTCAAAGTCAATTCGGGAGAATGATTTGGAGGATACTCCGTATCGGTAGTAATTTCCCCAACCTGTTATCATCGGATTTAACATTCTCACGATTGAAGAAGCCTTCGCCGTTTTGTTACTCTTGATTTTCAATCTGATTTTCTCACAAAAACTTTTCATGCTGTCCTTTGACGGCTTGGTCAGCACCTTGCCATTCGGATATTTACGAATATTGAAACCGAGGAAGTCAAAACCATCATTTATATGCGTTATTTTGGTCTTTTCTTCCGAGAGCGTCAAACCTCGTTCAGACATGAATTGCTGTATGAGGGGGAGCAATATGTTTTCTATTGTCTCCTTGTCTCTTGCCGTCACGATGAAATCATCAGCGTATCTGACAAGATTGATTTTGGGGACAATCCTTTTGCGCTTGCCATTTGGATATATGTCATAAGGCTTTACAGCTTTTGACACGAGCGATTGCAACCCGTCAAGAGTCATATTAGCGAGAGTGGGTGAAATTATGCCGCCTTGGGGTGTGCCCTCTTCGGTAGGGAACAGACTGCCATTGAACACATATCCACTTTTCAGCCATTTTCTCAACATTTCCTTATCCATTGGTATATTGTTGAGAAGCCAGTCATGGCTTATATGGTCAAAGCAACCTTTGATGTCTCCCTCCAGAATCCATTGAGGTGATTTGTCATCCTTGCATAAAAGAATATGGCATTGCGTAATTGCATCTTGACAGCTCCGATGTTTACGGAAACCATAGGAGTGTATATCTCCCATAGTTTCTGCCACAGGGTCAAGAGCCATAAGATACAACGCCTGCATAGCACGGTCTTTCATTGTTGGGATACCCAACGGGCGTTTTTTCCCATTCTTCTTCGGAATCTCCACACGGCGCAGAGGCATCGGTTGATACCCACGACGCTTGAGTGTGTCGATAGCTTTGGCTTTGGCTGCATCGGAAGACCATTTTACGCGGTCAACTCCAGCAGTGTTCTTGCCTTTGTTTGCAGTAACCCGAACTACGGCAAGATAACGACCGTAGAACGAGTGGGTCAGCAGCCATTGCAAGGATTTAACCTTGCCGTACTTGCCTTCCCTCTGAGCCTTTACAATACGTGCTTGCAGCTTCCGAACATAGTCCTCAGCCTTGCGACGGTCAATCCGTTGCCAACGCTCGGTGTAAGTAAGGACTACATTTTCAGGTGCACACGTTTCTTTCGATTCGTTCATTTGCTTTCCTTTCTTTAGAAGTTCTATAAAGTTTATTGTAAAGAGTTACCTTGTGGAAGTGGGCACACTTTCGTGTCGGATGATGTGGCTCTCTGCCATACATGGCAATGAGGTCAATCCGTATCCGCTCCATTACAGAGCGGCATTCGCTTTTTCCACATTCCTATATCCGCATCCCGTATAGGCTTGCCTTACGGCTCGCTTACCATTCCATAAGAAATGGAGAGATACGGACTTGCCGCGTTCCGTGTAAGTGACAATGATGGGTTAGGTTCGTCCTATTCACCGGCAGTCTTGATGTCCGTGTAACCCCACAGAGACAGGGAGTTAACCGACTGCTCACCTTTTGGTTCAAGCCTCAGATTTCACTCGGAAGAGGAAAATCAACAACATCATTAGGCTTGTTCTACGTAACGATGTTTATCAGACGTTCACACTGAGTTAACCATACCATCAAGTCTCGCCCCTCGGCGGAACGATGTTATCCGCCATTGACCTCCGCTCACGTTTCGGTCTATTCCTTTCGGAAAGGGTACTTTGTCAGAGCAGCTTCGCACAATTTGATTACTCTCAATGCACGTACTCTCAGACTACTGCAAACGGAATTGCAGGTGCAATCAATGACTCTCTAAACCAAAGTTGCACAATCACTTACACGGCTTTTCGCGTCACACCCCCTGCTCGTAATAGTTCCTCACCAGGTGGTTGGTGAAGAAGGACTTGCCGCTTCCCGAAGGACCGAGGATGAACTTGTTGCGGTTTGTGATGATGCCCCGTCTCATCGGCTCGTCGCTGATGTCCACATGCACGGGGATACCGTTCCGGCGGTCGGTCAGGCGGATGCCGAACGGGCTGGGCGAGCTGCGGTAGTTCGTCTCTTCAGTAAACAGGCAGACGGCCTGCTCCAGAAAGGTGTGGAAGCTCTCCTCAGCGGGAAAATCGCCGGCATTGCCCGGAATGCCCGCCCAATAGAGCACCGGGGTGTCCACCGTATTGTGGCGGGGCGTGCATTCCATCATTGCAAGTTGGCTGCCCGTGTCGTTCCTGACCCGTCGCAGCCCCCCGGCATCCTCGGCCCAGGCAAGCACGTTGCAGTGGCAGCGCACCGGAAGCAGGCCTTGTGTGTGGGCCTCGTCAAGGTACATTTCCACCCATTCACGGTTGACGGCGTTGCTGCGGCTGTACCGGGAGAGGGAGAGCAGGTTGCGCGAGGACTTCTCCATATCCTGCAATATCTCCCGCGCGTCATCAATGAAGACGTACTGCGAATAGATGTGGTTGCAGGAAAGGAGCAGGCCCACGGGAGCGGCAAACGACAGGCGGCAGTCACTGCGGTCGGTGGAGAGCCGTCCGTAACGCATGTCCGTTTCCACCCTGCCGGGCAGGTCGTCGGCGGCCGACAGGGTATGCAGGCAGAGCTGCTTGTCGCCGATGCGCATCCTGCCGGGTTCCAGACAGATGTCTTCCAGTACCGCAGACCGGTCGTCCGCCGAGAGGGAGAAATACCTCTCCACCAGTCCCGGACGTTCGGACGTGCCGGTGATTTCCTCCGGGGGCATCCGCCGCAGGGACACCTTTCCGGAATCGTTCATGATACGCTCGAACTGTTCCACGGCTTCCAGAAAACGGGCGGCGGTGTCCCTGTCCGCAATCTCACGGGGCAGGATATGCCCACGGCAGAGCGTGCTGAAGTCACTCCGGCGACGGCTGCGCTCGCGGGTCGTTTTCGTCAGGTAAAGATAACAGCGGTGGCCCAGATACGGACGTTCGTTGAAATGGCGTTCGTAACTTTTCGCAAGGAAACTCTGCCCATCCCTGTCGAAATCGGGACGGTAGGTCTCTTCCACAAACCAGTCCTGCTTGCACACCACCGAATAGTCGGGAAGCACGCGGATGGCTTTCACCCAGGCCGAATGGATAGCCTCGTATTCATCGCCCGTCACCGTATAGATTTCCGGCAGCAGCACCTCAAAGGCCACGGTCAGGTCGGCGTCCTTGCTTACAATGCAGCCGTGCTCCACTGCCAGAAGGGGGAACTTGCGTTCCAGCGTCTCGGCTTTCAGTACATTTCTCATGGTTTTCTTCTTTTGGTAAGTAATCGGAACACTCTCTTGCGGTGGATCAGGTAACGGGGGTGGCGCTTCTGGGCCAGGCGCTTCATCAGACCGTGCTCGCCGTACCTCGCGTTCATCCGGAAGACCAGCCAGGCCAGCAGGAGGCCGGCGCCCAGGCCCAGGGGAATGCACACCCCCTGGCTGACACCGGCAAGGTAAAGCACGATGACTGTCAGCAGGACGGCGGCCAGGCCGCCCGCAAGGATGAAAAGGTACATCGTCGTCAGCCCTTTGAATTCCACACCCTTTCCCGCACCTTTGTTAACAGGATACTCCATCGTCTTAGAGGAAGAAGGAACGCAGGATGGTGGCGGCTACAATCAGGAAAATGCAGGCGAAAAACCAGGAGGCCGCCGTCTTCGACGTGTCCGGATCACCGCTGCTGAACTTGCCGTAGGTCTTGATGCCGCCCACCAGACCGAGCACGGCGCCGATGGCATAGCACAGTTTGGTGGCGGGGTCGAAGTACGAGGTCATGAGGCTTGTCGCCTCGTTGATACCTGCAAGGCCCTGGCCCTGCGCAAAGACACCGGTGGCGACAAGCGCACACATCATCGAAAAAAGGATTCTTTTCTTCATTGTCGAATCGTTTAGGTGAGACATTAAATTGATTTCGACTGCAAATATATAAAGGACAAACGGCTGTGATACAAACGTTTCATCAGGTAGCATGAGATGTCGTCAGATGTCTGCCGGAAATGCTGACCGCATGGAACAAATACCCCAATTATCAGCTACTTGATAAAAAATGAGGCCAGGCATACTTGCGAAATAAAAAGAATTTCCGTATTTTTGTTCTAAAACTTAGATGTATGGAAGACGTTGTAAAAATAGCATCCTATATCTGCCTGCGCTACCGGCGCCGGTTCGGCAGAAAGATTGATGAAATGAAGCTGCACAAACTGCTTTATTTCACACAGCGTGAGTCCATCATCCGGACAGGAGAACCATTGTTCGGGGATTGTTTCGAAGCGTGGAAATACGGACCGGTTCTGGTAGCCATACGCCAACGTTACAAAAATGACACACTGCACGAGGAATTGCCCGCCCCGGTAGAAGAACGGTATAAGGAAGTGTTCGATACCGTATTTGAAACGTATGCATGCAAGGATTCCTGGAGCTTGAGCAGCATCACACACGGGGAATACGCCTGGCAGGTAGCGAGACAGCGGATTCTTCCGGAGGGACAACACAGGCTGATTGCCACGGATGATATAAGAAAAGATGCGGAAAGGGTGAAAATCCGCCGTTTCCTGTATGAGAAAATAACCCGGAACGGTGACTATGAGGATAACTGACAGACAAAAACAGCTGCTGGATTCCCTTACCTGTGAACGGCTCTCTTCCAATGAGGCGCATTTAAGGATGGTGGACAGTTTCTTCAATGGAAGAAACGGCAGTCTGGAGCATACCCTGAAGAACGAGGCGTATGCGGAGGACGAAGAGGGAAATATAGCCTTCTATCTTGTCAAAGACGCGGACAACCGTATACTTTTCTATTTCTCCGTCAAATGCGGGATGCTGTATGACCGGTTCGGAGAGGGGGAAAAGTTGCGTAAGATCAATGAACTGTTCCGTTTTCTGGTGGAGTTGGAACAGGACCCGTCCTCCACGGAAGAGGACAAGAAAACCATTGACTCCATTCTGGAAAGCATCCGTACCCGGAAAGGACTGGCTAAAAAAGACCTCTCCAAAATTTCGCATATAAAGAAGAACCAGGTCATCAATGATCTGGAAAAAGAATCCGAAGACAACCTGAAGAGGGTGGGAAAAACCTTTGCCGGTGTAGAAATCGTGCATTTCTGCGCCAATGACAACTGCCGTACGCTGTGGGAGAAGCTGGGTATCGGACAGAAACTGGGAACCGTCGTATTCTGGCATTTTCTGATTCCTAAAATCTGCGAGTTGAGAAAGATTGCCGGCTGCGAGTACCTCTTCCTGTTCGCTGCCGATTTAACCCCTGACGAACTGTTGGTAAACTATTACAGGTCGAATCTCGGTTTCAGGGATTCCAACGAACATGGTACGGCAATTCCACTGTATGATTATGCCTGCAAGTTCATGTATCAGGAACTGAAGGACATTGAGATACGGAGAGAGGCATTTTATGCCGATTTTAATCCTGATGAAGAAGCTATGTAAATAAAGTAACCAGGACACCCTCCGACTGTAAAAACGATGAAGCCTGCCACCCGTCCGGTGTGCAGGCTTCATTGTTATCAAATCAGCTCCCTCCAGTCAATTCCCCTATCGTTCCCATGCCGCTTACCCTCCTTGTCCGACGGACATCCGTCCTCATCCAGATACTTCTCCAGCAGCCGGTTGACCGCCTCCTCATTTCCAGCCTGGGAAACAAACACGTCGAACAGGTCCGTATTCCGGATGGCAAGCAAGGTCCGGGCGGCAGCCGAAGCCTTGCCATTGTCCCGGTCAGCCCCGTCCACCTTCATCAGCACATCCCCCACAAGGCTGAGGTCATCCAGTGTGACCGCCTGCGTCACCGCATCCGTCTCAGGAACCGGCCGCTCCAGATCTTCCTGTTCCTCCTGCAACATCCGCATCTTTTCGAGCGGAAGCGAGCATTCCACCTCATCGGAAGGTATTCCCTCCTCCTCGCCAAGATAATCCGTCCCCATTTCCAGCGGATGGGACATGAAAGGAGCAGCTGTCTTCCCCGCATCCTCATCCAGATAGACAAAGCGGGTACTGCCCATCACATCCGGTTCATCACCGGAAACGGCAGGGACCGTCTCCTCCTTTTTCACGGGAGTATAAAGCAGGTCACACCACTCCCGTATCCGGGCTTTCTGTCCCCATACCTTATATAACAGATAAACGGCACAGCCCAGACGCACCGACAGATACATCATCTCTTCCATTCCTGCAACCGTTTTTCCACTTCCTCCCGGTACATTCCGTTTATTACATCCTGATGCTGTTTCAAATGGTCAGCCAGTACGTTGTTCACAAACGCGGGCACGGACAATCCCGGAGCAATGACCGGAAGTATCCGGACAAGCTCTCCATACAGCGAACCGTGAATGTAAGTCTGTCTTCCCGTTCCCGTCATTTTACGCTCCAGAAACGTTTCCGCATATACACTCTTTTCTTCCATCTCTTTTAGCAAACTCTTGGTTTCCATATCCATACTTTCAAACCGGTTAAAAAAATGCTCTTCCTGAAAACCGGAAAAATCTTCCGGCAAGGAGATGCCGCCGGACAGAATCCTTTCAATAACGGCTTCCCGCTCCGGCAGGTCCCCGTCTTTTTCTGACTGACAGCCGGCAACTTCCGGTACAGGTCCGCCAGACCGTGTTTCCGGTACAATCTTCTCAAAACCGTTTCCGGCACTCTTTTTTCCCAACCGGTCTCTTCCGGGCCTCAGTCTGTATCCCATATACAGCAGGAAAACCGCGGCCGTCAAAATCAAATAAACAAACCATTGTTCCATAATCAACGCGGGTTTATAGTTCCCTGACGGACCATCTCGTCAAGTTCCTCTTCATACTGTGCCAGATGATGGTCAAGCACATTGTCCAAAAAGGCAGGTACCGTCATGCCTTCGCTCAGCAGGGGAAGTATCCGGGCAAGCCTGCGGTACGTCTCATAACAGATATAGGTCTGTTTGCGGTGAACGGAATTCTTACGGCTGAGAAAACAGTTCCGGTACTCTTTCATCCGTTCTTCCAGTGCAGGAACAGCCTCTTTCCGTTTGCCGCCATCCTTCCGCGCGGTAACGGAAGCTTCCGTTTCAGTAACCGGAGCATGCTTCGGCGTGCCTTCGGCATCCGTCCCGTGCGCCATGATCTCCTTCAACCGTTCCTCATCCACATTGAATACTCCTCTTTTCGTCATAATCCTCAGGGTTTGGAATAAACAATACTTTCAATCTCATCGGCAAGCAGGTCCAGGCCGCTGCCTTTCAACAGTTTGTCCGAAGGCGGGAAATAGGTGCTCCGGAACAGCGGGCGGCTTCCGGAAGCCGCCTCCCTGTTGTAACGTTCCATGTCAGGCATCACCGTGTCGAGAGTCCGCAACCCTATCTTTCCGAAAATCCCGTTGTAATGGCGGTAAATCTCCCTGGACACACGCCCGTCAATCCTGTTCCAGAACAGCCGTATCTCTTTCAGGGGCGCTTCAGGGCATTTACGGACAAAGTCCTGGAGGGTAGCCACAAAGGAAAGGCTGCTCTGCATCACCATGCGGTCCTGGATGACGGGGGCAAAGAGGTAGTCCATGTTGATGATGGCTTCCAGGATACCCGGCGAGTTCACGGTACCGGGCAGGTCGAAGAAAACAATCTCCGAGGAATCCTCCAACCTGCCGGCCGTCTCCAGCACCTTGCCGGGACCGGAAGTCAGGACGGGATAGGCTTTCTTGCCGGTCCTTTCAAACTGTTCGCAGAGCAGCCGCTGGAGGTATTCACTCTTTTCCACGCTCTGCATATCACGGGTACGCAACGCCTGGATGCTGTGCTGCGGGTAGTCACAGTCCACGACCGCCACCTGCCTGCCTTTGACATAATGGAAATAACTGGCAAGAAGCACCGTCAGGGTGGACTTGCCGACTCCGCCCTTCTGGTTGCTCAGGGCGATAAAGACACATCGTTTGCTCATACGCTTTTCAAATAAGGGGTTTATAATCGGGTTATTGTAACGTTGCTTTTTCTTTTCATCGGTTTGCCGGAACAGTGTTACAAGACGCCAGGCCGGTAACATGCCCTTATCCGGACACCCCGAACGGTGGTTGCAACAACGGAAGACTGCCTTGTAACCGGAAAGCAACCCGCTGTCTCTAGAACAGGGCAATGACATCGGGACCCAGCAACGGAATGTCAGGTCATGACCGTATTCCGTCGCTGTCCTGCCATCATCCGCTCCGGTGGCGATGACATTTCTTTCCGTTATCATATCATTCTCTTTTTCTCCTGACATATTGACACACTATTTCTCCGACATAAGGACATAAGAACATGTCATACCGGTGAAAGAGGACGGACATAATACCCCGGAAGAATGACATATCCTTATCCGATGCCCAAAAGTAGGACAATAATCCGACTCCATAGCCATCTTTCAGCCGGGTTGGCACCACATGGCATCAGCTGTCATTACAAGTCAGACAAGCAACTGTTTTACAACGCATTAATACGCTGTAATTTTGCACCGTCGGAATACGACAGAGGAAAAAACGCACTTCGAAGGAACCGGCACGCCGCAAGCGTCGCGCAGCAATCCGACGACAGGCGGATTCTCTGTTCAAACGAACAGAGCAAGTTGTGTTTCCGTCAGACAAAAACTATTTTGTCTGACGGAAACCTCCGCACTTCCCGGAAGAGCGGAGGCATTTGCTCCAAAGTCGCAATTCCGGAAAAGAAGAAGTACAAATCCCAAAATCAGACAGATGGAAAAGACAAATGTGAGAAGGACGGGCAGGAAGCCCAAGAGTGATCCGGCTGACTACAGATACAGTTTCCGGCTGAATGCCGGGGAGAACAGCCGGTTTGAGCAGATGCTGGCGGAATCCGGAGCCAAGGACCGTACTTTGTTCATCAAGAAAGCCATTTTCGGAGGAACCCTCAAAGTCGTGAAGACCGACAAGGCGACGATGGACTATTACATCCGACTTACGGAATTCTACAGACAGTTCCGGGCCGTCGGAAACAACTACAACCAGGTTGTCCGTACACTGAAAAACAATTTCGGGGAGAAACGGGCCATGGCGTTGCTTTACAAACTGGAGAAGTCAAGCGTGGAACTGATGCTTCTCTGCAAAAAAATCGTAGTGTTGACCCAGGAATACGAAAGGAAATGGTTGCAAAGATAAGTCACGGCACAAGCCTTTACGGGGCGCTTGCCTACAACTACGGCAAGGTGGCGGCAGGTACTGCCGAAATCCTTTCCGGCAACCGCATGATTTCCGACAGGCTCGGACTGCCGGGTACGGACATACGCCTTGCACTCCTTTCGTTCGAGAACTACCTGCTTGCGAACCGCAATACCGAGAAGCCCGTCCTGCATATCGCACTCAGCCCCGCACCGGAAGACCGGCTGACTGACGTACAGCTGGAAGAACTGGCGGCAAGGTATATGGAGAAAATGGGATACGGAGATCAGCCGTATATCGTGTACAGGCACAGTGACACGCACAATACGCATATCCACATCGTGAGTGTCTGCGTGGACGGTGAAGGACGAAAAATCAGTGACGCCTATGAGCATCGCCGCTCCATGGCAGCCTGCCGGGAACTGGAGACGGATTTCGGGCTGAGGAACGGGGCGGACACGGAGAAGCGCGACCTGAAAGCGGAACCGGGAAAGGTGGACGTCTCGGCGGGTGACATACGGCATCAGATTGGAAGCACACTCAAGGCGGTGCTGGAGGGTTACCGTTTCCAAAGCTTCGGTGAATACAGCGCGCTGCTCTCCGCGTTCAACATCGAAGCCGGACTGGTAAAGGGCGAATACAAGGGCGTACCCTATACGGGGATTGTCTATTCCGCCACAGACGGCAGGGCCAGAGTGGTCAGCCCGCCCTTCAAGAGTTCCCGTTTCGGCAAACGTTTCGGCTATGAAGGAATAAGCAAAAGGATGCTCGCCCATACGAAGGATTTCAAAGCGGGCAGATGGGCTCCGGACATACAGCGGCAGGTGGCGGAAGCCATGTGCAGGGCACGTTCCCGGAAAGAACTGGTGGAAATGCTGGAAAAGGGGCATATCGGAGTGGTATTCCGTGAAAATGAGAACGGACGCATCTACGGGGTGACGTTCATCGACCACCGGCGACGCGAGGTGTTCAACGGCTCGCGTATGGGAAAGGAGTTTTCCGCCAACGCATTCCACGAACTCTTCCGACGGTGGGAAAACCGTCCCGAAAACGGAGAGCGGGAAGATGACGCGCTCCGGTACGGCCGGCATTGCAAGGCGGAGGGAGACAGCACGCTGGAACAGGCGGCAGGTATCCTTACCCTGGAGACCAACCCGGCCGTCGATTACGAAGAAGAGGCGTTCCGCCGCCGTATGAAGCGGAAAAAAAAGCAGGCCAAACGAAAATCGCGCGGCATCTGAGACAATAACCCGGGACTGACCCGCAAAAACGAACATTTTATGCAACAGGAAGACGATTTGAGGGCACTCGCCAAAATCATGGACTTTGGCCGTGCCGTAAGCATATTCATTATGGTCATACATGTCTACGTGTACTGCTATCCGAGTATGGCGGCATGGCAGCTGACACTGGATGTCATCGACCGCATCCTGCTGAATTTCGACCGGACGACAGGCATATTCGGCTGCATTCTCTGGACCAAACTGCTGGCGGTGCTGCTGCTGGCCATATCCTGCATGGGCACAATCGGTGTCAAGGGGGAGAAAATCACCTGGCACAGAATCTGGGCGGTACTCACGGCCGGAGCGGTGCTGTTTTTCCTCAACTGGTGGCTGCTCGATCTTCCGTTTCCCCATGAGGCGGTCACATCACTCTATGTCCTCACGCTGACAGCCGGATACCTCTGCCTGCTCATGGCGGGACTGTGGATAAGCCGCCTCTACAGGAATAACCTCATGGAGGACGTGTTCAACCAGGAGAACGAGTCCTTCATGCAGGAGACACGCCTGATTGAAAACGAATATTCCGTCAACCTGCCCACCCGTTTCCGCTATGCGGGAAAGGACAATGACGGATGGATCAATGTGGTAAATCCGTTCCGCGCCACCATCGTACTGGGAACACCGGGCTCCGGTAAATCCTACGCAGTGGTGAACAATTACATCCGCCAGATGATTTCCAAGGGATTCAGTGTCTATATCTATGATTACAAGTTCGATGACCTGTCTGCCATTGCCTACAACACCTTGTTGCACAACATGGACAAATACAAGGTAAAGCCCCATTTCTACGTTATCAATTTTGACGACCCGCACCGTTCGCACCGCTGCAATCCCATCAATCCGGAGTTCATGACGGACATATCCGATGCCTATGAGGCAAGCTATACCATTATGCTGAATTTGAACAAGACCTGGATTGAAAAACAGGGCGACTTCTTTGTGGAATCCCCGATTATCCTGTTGGCCTCGATCATCTGGTACCTGAAAATTTACAAGAACGGGATTTACTGCACTTTCCCCCATGCCGTGGAGCTTCTGAACAAGCCTTATGCGGATCTGTTCATGATTCTTACCTCTTATCCCGAGCTGGAAAACTACCTTTCACCTTTCATGGACGCATGGAAAGGCGGAGCCCAGGACCAGCTCCAGGGCCAGATAGCTTCGGCAAAAATCCCGCTTACGCGTATGATTTCCCCGCAGCTATACTGGGTGATGACAGGCAACGATTTCTCACTGGACATCAACAACCCGCAGGAGCCGAAAATCCTCTGTGTAGGCAACAATCCCGACCGCCAGAATATCTATTCGGCAGCCCTCGGACTGTATAACAGCCGTATCGTCAAGCTCATTAACAAAAAGGGGCAGCTCAAGAGCACGGTCATCATCGACGAACTTCCCACCATCTATTTCCGGGGACTCGACAACCTGATTGCAACGGCACGTTCCAACAAGGTGGCGGTCTGCCTGGGATTTCAGGATTTCTCCCAGCTCAACCGGGACTACGGTGAAAAGGAAAGCAAGGTCATCCAAAACACGGTGGGGAACATTTTCAGCGGGCAGGTGGTCGGCGAAACGGCCAAAACACTCTCCGAACGCTTCGGAAAAATCCTCCAGCAGCGGCAGTCGGTCTCCATCAACCGGCAGGATGTATCCACCTCCGTCAACACGCAGCTCGACTCGCTCATTCCGGCATCCAAAATCGCCAACCTATCGCAGGGAACTTTTGTCGGCTCGGTGTCGGACAACTTCGGGGAGAAAATAGACCAGAAGATTTTCCATGCCGAAATAGTCGTGGACCATGCCAGGGTCAGCGCGGAGGAAAAGGCTTACAGGAAAATCCCGGTCATCAATGAGTTCAGGGACAAGGAAGGCAACGACATCATGCTCCAGCAGATAAAGCGCAACTATGACCGGATCAAGGCGGATGCCCAGGCCATAGTCAACGAGGAGATGCAACGCATCAAAAGTGACCCGGAACTCTGCGAAAGGCTGGGACTGAAAACCGGAGAAGAGACGGAAAATAAGGAGGATAACGAAAATTAATAACCGGTATGACCGGTTTATAAAAAAATAATCCGTATATTTGAATATTAAATGGAATTCAATGGCGTATAGCGGAATGCTTTCGCCACTTATATACATAGGTCGCAAGACGTCTCGGACGGAAATCTGGTAAATTTCAATGACAGAGGCTCTCGCGTGAGGCTTATGCTATACCTTATAGCGTGAGCCCATGCAAGTTTTCTGTCATTGGGCATACCAGAGCCTCCGTCCGAAACAGCATGGGTCTCATGCTTTTTTAATGGATAGAAGGTATGGCAAAAATTCAAATTATCATGGCAGTCACTCTTGATGGCTTTCTTCCAAAGCAGAAAGAGGAACTTATGCAATGGATCAATAAGGACACACGATACGGCTTTCCACACTGGCAGAAAGAAGCCACTTTCCATATCTGCCCCTTATATGGAGTCATAGACTTAATAGATGTGGCACACAAATACGACAAAAACTGTATCTATCAAGCAATAGTACATGATGAAAAAAGCGCAGAATATGTCTGTGGACTTTTTCGTTACAACCTCGTAAACGAGATAATACTGTACCTTCTTCCTCTATCCTATGGTAAAGGTTTCTCACTGACGGCAGACTTTCATTTTCACCAATGGCAGTTTTGCTCTTGCAAAACATTCTCTAACGGCATTTGCCGACTTATATATCGAAAAATGTAACCATTCGATAAATCATAAAAATTACAATTACAACCTTGCTATTACTAATAAGTATTCAAGTCCTTTTTAAATATCCCCAATTCACTACCGTTTTTTCATATCCAATTTAAATACAAGATGTGCAAATCTAGTAACGATTGTATTTAAATGATATTACAACATACATTCCTTAATGCTAAACCTATTAAAACAAATTAGCATTAATTCAAATAATACCCCAAATATCAGATAAACACAATTCATATTTGACAAATATAAATAAGTATTACCGTTAATAGTTTATAGAATGTAAATACCCATTAACGCGCATCTTGTCAATAATTTCTCAAGTTTCTACCTTTGCTTTTAGCTCGGAAGATTAAACAATGTTTGAGAAGGTTTCATAACAAACATATTGTATTAAATATGTAAGTAAAATATATAAGATCTATTATACGAATAGCAAAAAGACTTTTATCTTATAATCCTCGTTTCAGGAGTAACGATAGAAATCAGTGCAGGTTATTTGAATAGCAAATTAAATAATCCGCCACCGACATCAATACCCAATTTGTTGCCTTTATACTGAAAATACGGAGCTACTATCGGAAGCGTTTTCGTTTTATGCAACGGAAAATTGGCATGGCTTCTGACACCAAAATCCATCCCCCAATTGGGAACAATCTTATAGGAAACAAATCCCCCGTAATTCAAAGAATTGAAAGGAGAAGAAAGAATGAAGGAGTATGAGGCAAATATGTTTAGACGGATTTTCCTGTTGGCGGGGTATGTCAACAACCCGGACAGTCCCAATAGCTGACTCTCGTATCTAGGAATACTCCATTTCACGGTATATGTCTGCAAGTCGAATGACCAGCGACCGGAGGAATACACGTATCCGATACCTGCATAGTTCATTGTTCCCAAGCCGATGAGATTCTCCTGTCTGCCCATGCCGTAAAAATAACTAAAAGGATAGCTCTTGATGATACCGGAGGTAGAATACTCCCCCTCATGCAAAGGCGATTTGTCGGTAGGGAATACCGGATTATAAGAATCCTGCATGTCAGATGTTATCCGGGACGGGCAACTGTCGGAAAGAATAACCGCTTTCCGTATATCCAAAGGCTTTTGGGTAATGGATTTTTCGTTATGGAGTAAAGCACTTCCTTCCTGCACGGCAACCTTGACGGTGTCACGCAACACTTGAATTTCCTGACCGTAAGAAGCGGTTTTATTAAGAAAAAGGGAAATCACAATAAAACAAGTAAATACTTTCCTGCTCATAAAATGATAATTTTAATATTCGGGACGAACATTTGGCTATATCAGAGATTCGTCCCGAATGATTGGTGGATAATCCGGTTCAAGAAGGATTACAATTGCACGGTCATTATTCCGCAGTTTTCTTCACCGGTACCGCGAGTCCACATATACAATTTCGCTCCATTTGGGAAAGGATTGCCTAAAATCATAATGTCATGCCCGCTTTTCACCTCTTTGCCAAATTGTACAGGGCCGTTAGGCGTGTATTTCCAATAGTACGCAGTCGTATATTCCACCCAGCCCCATAAAACTTTTTTAGACGCATTTACACGGATAGCCTGTTGGTTTCCTCGCATACCAATCTGTGCGGTGAACTTTCTTTTCTTCGTTTTCACGTGAACCCTGTTTATACCATTTTCGATCGTGACACCCAGCGGGACAGGATAAAGTAAAGAAAGTTCTTTTTTATATCCGTCATAATTTTCAAACTCCTTCATGTTCTTTCTCTCACCGGCGATGCATACGAACCCTTCGGGGGTCAATGTGATTGCCTTGCTTACATTCAACACCGGCATATATATCGACAAATCGGTGCTGTCCTTGTCGTTGAATATAAAATCAGTCTGGTAAGCAGTCTTAATGGATTCATATTCTTCCTTGCATGTGGCGTTTAATATCTGTCCCAAGGCTTCGCTGTGCATCCTGTACATGGAGGTGAAGCCTTTCTGTCCGGATTCCCATTGCAGAAGTTCCTCATCGGACAACGTGCCCAAGGAATCGAGCAAGGCATTGTATTCCTCCTCACTGGAAAAGGAAAGAATATTTTCATGCAAACTTCTGGAGGCCGGGAAAGAATGGTTTTCCTCGTTCATCGGATTGTTCACTATGTCATCAGAACTACATGATGATAAGACAGCCATTGCCAAAGCAAGACTAAAAAAACGTTTTTCTCATAATTGAAAAATTTAATGATTGGTTATTATTTAAACATGGGCACATATAATGATATGCCGAACTCTTTATTATTCTTTGTATTGGAGGCAAAAGCATTGTCATACAATGGCTTGAAACCATGCTTGTAGGAAGCGGACAATTTCATGCCGTTCTTAAACTCATAGCCTAAGGTGAGGACGACCGGAAAGTCGAAAATCTGCCCTTTCAAGTTTTCCTTCAATTTATCGGTTTTGAAATAACCGGTGGGTTCAATGCCAATACCGGCATACAGTCCGGAACAGATGCGGTAATTGATTGAGCCGTTCAAAGCAAGTCCCCATATCCATGCCTTGTCAGACCAGGGAATAACGTTGTTTCCATTCAAATCGAAGGACTCTGCTTTTCCCTGAACGGCTTTTCCCAATATGGAAGCATCAATCCAGAAGCGGTTGGAAAGATCGAAGCCAAACTGGTAGCCCAAATTAAAGCCTACTCCGGGTGTCCATCGGGTTTCGGGGTAGGAAGAGTTGTTCGCCGTTCCCGTACTCATGTAAGCATATCCCGAATATTTTCCCAAATGTCCGTCCGTCACACCGATGATAATGCCGGATTTTTGTGCAAAGCATCCTATTCCTGCCAGCAGGAAAAGCATTGATAAAATTGTCTTTTTCATTTTCTTTATTATTTAGTTTTCCTATAAATTGTCTATCCATTCCGTCTGGAACATCCTGCATCCTCCCACAACACCTATCCCGTTTATGACATTGGTATAAGTAGAGCGTATGGGAGCCAGTTCAGAGTTTCCAAGTCCGTTGTTTTTCTGGTCGTTCAGTGATTTCAGATACCTGTAAAACTCTTCCGAAAGGCTGTACAGGCTAATTCTGTATTTCACTTGGCATTTGATATGCTCGACCCCGTCAGGGGTTATGAAGTCATCTTCATAATCTGCCTCATAATTGGTATTCAGACGAACCTTGTAGCTTTTCCCTTGAATTTTTGTATCATCCCAATAATACAAATTCCGGTAAAACTCGTTTTCAATCATCAGGATATCGTCCAGTCCCGAAGAAGTATTCAGCAGAGGTTCGTCATCCAAATTTAATGTGAGTGAACTGTTTTCTACCGAATATTCGCTATCGTTCCAGAACTGTCGTTTACGCTCCACTTTCAACGCATAATAGTCTTTTGTCTGCGCATTGTCTGTAAAGTGTATCCAAAACTGAAGCTGGTTCGGTTCACCGCCTTTGAGAACAAAATTGATTGATGTCAAAGGGAATCGGGACGGAACAACCGTAGCGGACGAAACCGCTTTCATACCTTCTGCCGCTGCGGTTATGTTGACCTTGTCGCCGTCTTCATACGTCTTTACCGCGTAATAGCTCTGGGCGGGAACTCCCGGTATGGAATCATCCGTCCATGCAAGGGATACAGCTTCACCGTTTACGGAGAAACGGACGTCCGCTCCCTTTAGTCCCCGACCGAGTTCGCCTTTCTGACTGACGGGAAGGCTGCGTGAAAGGTGGACTACCGTTGTGTCGCCGCTTCCCGGATAGCTGTATAGCACCAGTTTTGGGGAAGCTCCCACATCGTCCAGTTCAAAATGATAGGTACAGGACGAAAGCAAACCGATAAACACGGGCAGTAATATATGAGGTAAATGTTTCATACTCTTAAAATTTGAGGGTATAACAAAACGAGGGTATAATCGGGAAAATGCCAAATCCCTTACCCCTAAAACCACCATCGGGCAGGCGTTCTATCCGGGTATAAAACGCATTCATGCGGCAATAGGCGTTATAGACACTGATGTTCCAGATACGTTCGAATCCCCTTTTGGTAATACGCCGGAAGTTGACTCCCAAATCGAGCCGATGGTATGCCGGGAGCGTGATGTTATTCGGCTTCTCGTAAATCAGTTCTGGTTCGCTGGAATCCGGTGTGCCCGGGAAAGACGGTCCGTTTACATACTGGGTCGGGACGGTGGCACGGTCGCCGCTACGGTAAACCCATGCGGCGTAGGCATCTATATGGTCATCGAACTTATGCCGGAAAGCGATGTTCAGTTTATGCCGGTTGTCGAACTTGCTGGAATACCAGTCGGGATAAAAATCAGTAAACTTTTGCAAGCTCCATGAAAGTGTATATCCTGCTTCAATGACATTGTAACAGTCTTTGTATACTAGTGACAATTCCACGCCGTAAGACTTTCCTTTGCCAGTTTTAACCAGATTGTCCCAGTTATCGGCAGGAAGCATCAGGCTGTTCCCCCCGTCGTATTCCAATAGTTGGCTTGTAGTACGGTAATATCCTTCCACGTTCAAGCGGATATGCCGGGGCAACTCCGTATATATCCCGGCTGCCACTTGCCTTGAACGCATGGGACGGACTTTGCGTGTGGAAGGAACCCAACTGTCTGTCGGCAGATTCAGATAGGTGTTTGACAGTTGGTGCGCAAACTGGCTCATTTCCGTATAGGACACTTTCATCGTGGTTTTTTTCGAACATTGGTAACTCATGGCCAGTCTTGGCTCCAAAGAATGGTATATCTTTCCGTCTGTCTGATAAAGGGTGTAATGCAGTCCCGTGTTTAATTTCGCTTTAGAGGACAGCCGCATTTCATCTTCCGCATAAAAAGCAACCTCGTTACCCTTATAACTGCTTGCGCTTTCTGCCGATAAGGTATCCCTGTCCGTCTGGTTTCTGGAAGCTGTGTTTTGCGGATGATATATGTGATGCAGATAATTGCTGCCAAAGCGTATATGATGATTCGTGCCGGGACGGTAGTCGAATTCCATACGGTATCCCATATCATCAATCGTGGAATGGTTGGACCGTTCCACCCCCGTCATGGAAGTTTGTTCCCCATCGGAAAAGAAACGGCTAACTTCCACATAATCATACATGGAGATATTGCGTGAATAGGCTCCAGTAAAACTACCTGACAACTTTGGGGTGATTTGACAGTTCCATGTCAAAGCCGTAGTCAGGTTGCCCCATTTGGCCTTGAAATCAGAGTCGTAATGTTCCCCTTTATCGAACACCTGTTGGGCTTTTGCCTTCAGCAAGTCATTTCCGGAATACACGCTAAGGGACAGTTTGTTATTGTCCGAAAAATGGTGGGTGATTTTCCCGTTGATGTCGTAAAAGGCATAGCGCACGTTCTTTTTGTCATCGGGATTGGAACGGTTGAGCAGGAAGAATACCGGGGCTGTGAAAAGATCCGCCCAACTTCTTCGTATGGCTATGTTGAACGAGGTCTTGTCTTTTATAATCGGTCCTTCAAACTGGACTCTACCGTCAAGCAGCCCCAAAGAGAAAGTTCCGTGAAACTCCTTCATGCTCCCCTCTTTGGTGCGTACATCCACTACGGAAGAAAGTCTGCCGCTGTAACGTGCCGGGAAACCGCTTTTATAGAAATCCACGTTTTTGATAATATCCGTATTGAAAGCGGAAAACAGCCCGCCCAAATGGTTGATCTGGTAAAGCGGTGTTCCGTCCAGCAGAAAAAGGTTCTCATCGTTCTTGCCCCCGTGCACATACATACCGGAAAGTAGCTCCGTTCCGGAAGCCACACCGGGAAGGTTCTGGAGGGTCTTTACCAAGTCTGGTGAACTAAGTAGCGAAAACTCCGTATTCAACTGTTCCGAGGTCAGAGACACTTTGCCGGTCTGTGTCGTGCGGAGGGGAGCGTTCATGTCTGCAACCACTACAACTTCTTTCAGCGAGGTACTGCTTTCTTTCAAGTAGATAACACCGTTGTAATTGGAACTCAAATCCACCTCCTTCACCACATCCTGATAACCTATATAAGAAAAACGAAATTTGTGTTTCCCTTCCGGCAGCGTGATGCTGAAAAAGCCATGTTCGTTACTCAGTGTGCCTTTCAGGGTATTCAGGTCAAGGACAGTCACATTGATAAGCGTTTCTCCACTGTCTTCACACACATATCCAGAAAAGGTATAGTTGTTCGGACGGAACAGCAGGACGTATTCGTCGCGGATTTCCCATTTTATGTCGGTGCCGCCAAAAATCCTTTCCAAGTTTTCCTTTAAAGAATTTCCTGCCAAGGGGAAAGCTTGGGGCTTGGCAGTCACCAAGGATGAATCATATACAAAAGTTATGTCGTACATCCTCTGCATCAGGTCGATAGCTTTTTTCATTTCCGTCATATCCTGTTGTTGAGCTTTGATGCTCACACATACACAGAATAGGAACAGGGTCAGTACGATTCTCATTGTTTCTTCTTTTCAATTCTTACATTCAACACTTTTTCTATAATCTCAATAATCTCATCAAGGCTTTTGTCCTTAAAACTGGCTGTCAGCCGCCTGTCTGTCTTATTGACAACCAACTTCACCTTGTAGAACTTCGACAGTTCTTCAAGCACTTTAGGCAGCGGGGTATTGTCAAAAATGAAGCTGCCCGTTTTCCCTTCTTTGATTATCTGTATGTCTTTTCGCTCTCCCGTCACTTGCGCTGTCATGCCTCCGGTTAGTATCACGGTGTCCGATTGCCCGATTGCCGAGAACTGTACCTTTCCTGACATGACTTGTACGACGGCTGTGTCTGCACGGCTCTCATCAACAGTAAAAACAGTTCCTAAAACTCTGACTTGGGACAATTTTCCTTCTACCGTAAACGGGCGGGCATTGTCATGCTTGACAGAAAATGCGACTTTACCTTCCATGTGAACCCTGCGGCTGGAACTCTGGTAGTCTTTTGCGTGGAAACGGACGGAGGAATGCGGGAATAGAGTTATGGAGGAACTGTCCGGAAGCATATAATCCACAGGGTGCGAGTAAGCCGTTACCTCCTTCCATGCTCCGTTTTCCTGGAAGTGGGGATAAATAAGAACTACGACCAGAATGGCTGCCACCATACCGGGAAGTATCCACCACAGGCGGAAGGATTTTCGTGTCTGTTCCGTTATCTGGTATTTCTCTTTAAAAGCCTTCAATGCTTTTTGCGTATCCAACTTGTTCTTCTGATAGTGGCGCAAGACAAAGTGAAGGCATTTTTCATCCGGGGTTCTCATACTCTTTTGTTTTAGTCTTCATATTAATGACTGGGATTGCAGGCAAATTCACTATGCAGGATTTGTGAATGTTAGTTAAATAAAAATGCGTAAACTTTCTGTGCCCCTTCCCGTATCAGTCGGAGTGCCTTGCTGATGTGGTTATCCACCGTATTAACGGAAATCTGGAATTTGGCAGCTATCTCCCTATATTTCATGCCGTCGCGTTTATTCAGTAAAAATATCTCACGGCAACGTTCGGGCAAGGCATCAATGGCAGTCCACATCTGCGCTTCCCTGACCGAACGTTCCTCCGCTTCCTCATCGCTCAACGTATCTTCAAAGTCAGAAGGGGAAAGATTTGGATCATAAATTTCCTCCTTCTTCAGATAGTCCAGACTGCGGTTGCGGGCAGTCGTATAAAGGTAGGCTCTGACATTTTCTATTTTGGCTCCACTGATGCTTAATTTCTCCCACAAGGCAGAAAAACTATCTTGTACGATGTCTTCTGCAATATCCGTATCATGGACATAGTGCAGCACGTACAAGCATAACGAACGATAATGGTATTTAAATGTTTCGTCTATGTCTATTGTTAATTTATGCATACAAATAGGCTTATTATTCTGTGTGCTTACACAAAAAGACACAAAATAAGGCAAAATTCACTATTTTGTATTGTTAAAGAAATATAACGCACCCCCCTTTTTCATATACGCATGGCGGAAAACATCACGGGGTTTCCGCACTTTCCTTTCCGTTCTACCCTTTCTTTTTTCCCTTATTGTAAACAAACTAAAAAACCGATAAAATTTCAAATTAACGAAAGAATAGATATAGTTACCAAGTATATTTTTAATATACTTATAATATTAGGAAAGAACCTCATGTTTAATTTACAATGATATAATCATATTTCCTTGCAATTTGTAAAATTTGTCAAACAGCAACGGATGACAAATTCATTAAAAACCATATTTTCGCATTTTTTTATACAATGTCACACGACTCATACCAAGAATTTCTGCTGTACGACTTACATTACCATTATTTTCTTCCAATGTCTTTCCGATACGTTCTTTTTCACATACTTCCCCTATCACCTTTCTTTTATTCTTGGCTTTCGCTAAGGTATCTATGTTAAGCCCCAAGTCCTCATAGGTAAGCAATGGTGAATCCGCAAGTAATACGGCACGTCGGATACAATTACTAAGCTCACGAACATTACCCGACCAGGAATAAGCCAATAAGGCATTCTCTGCTTCTTCAGTAAACCCTATATTTTCTATTCGCATTTCCTCTGAATGCAATCTACGGAAAAAATCTGCCAATGGCAAAATATCCTCTGGACATTCAGCAAGTGAAGGCTGATGCAATTCAAATTCCGCCAAGCGATGATATAAATCTTCACGAAAACGTCCTTCCTCTATAGCACGTCCTATATTCTCGTTTGTAGCTGAAAGGATACGCACATTAACTGTTTTTTCTCTTCGACTACCTATCGGACGATAAGTCTTCTCTTGTAATACCCGTAACAACATCATCTGCATTTCAGAAGACATATTACCAACCTCATCAAGAAATAATGTCCCCCCTTCAGCTACTCCTAAATATCCAGACATATCCTTTTCAGCACCAGTAAATGCTCCTTTTATATATCCAAAAAACTCCGAAGCAGCCAAATCTTTTGGTATACACCCACAATTGACAGCGACAAAAGCTCCATTCTTATACTTGCTGTACTGATGAATCAAACGAGCTATGGATTCCTTTCCGCTACCATTCGGTCCAAGAATTATAACAGAACAACTTGATGAAGCTACACGACGAGCAATCCTTTCAGTTTCTTGCATAGCACTACTTTTTCGTTCCAATAATTTTTTCCTCTCACTAATAGAAATTGGTAATTTTAACAGTCCACGCAATAATTCCAACAATTGTTCTTCATGAACAGGTTTGGGCAAATAATCTTTTGCCCCCAATTTAACAGCGCGCACAGCATCTCCTATAGAAGCATATTCGGTCATCACTACAAAAGGAATATTTCTTCTCTGTTTTACATTCCATTCCAATAGGCTGATCCCATCTCCTTTAGGTAATCGCACATCCGTCAATACTAGTACAATATTACACTCGCTAATTTTTTGCCGTGCCGAAGGCTCATCTGTTGTTACAATCACTCCATATCCAGCTCTTACCAACCATTTTTCAAGAATGTTACCGAGAATTAAATTATCCTCCACTACAAGTATGTTCTGTTTCATTGTCTTTCTTTTCGAGTTCATTGTTTGCTTCACCTATCAATGCCTGTATATATTCCATTATTTTCAAGGTATGTTCCCTCACAGCATCATCACTAGTTTCCTGTATATGCAAAATTTTTTGATAAGCTGACAGTATTTTGTCAACTCCCAATAACTCCCATACCGGCATCATCCGGTGTACAGTTTTTCGCATAGCTTCACGGTCTGTCTTTTTCAAAGCCCTTTCAAGTTCAGCAAAATCTTTTTCCGATTCTTGTATGACAAGCCTAAACATATGCTGACGATCACCAATGGCCTCTATTAAACGACTATAATCAAACAATAATGGATGGGAGCTCGATTCTGTCATCATGGAAGAAATGAATGCCATCAATCCTTTCATAACAAACGGTTTATGGATACAACCACAAAAACCTGCTTTAATATACACACCCGAATCTCCATCACCACGTGCCGTCATAACAGCTACTGGAACAGTTTTCGATTTACCAATATCTGATCCTCGCAGTAACTTTAATAATCCAAAACCGTCAGTTACAGGCATCTGTATATCAGTCAATACTAAATCATAATCCGAATACCTTAAAGCAGTAATCACCTCCTTTGCATCTCGGCAGGTCGTACATTCTACCCCGTTACGGGTAAGCATGTCCTCAGCTATCTTCAACTGAATAGTGTCATCATCCACCACAAGTATACGTTTAGGCAATATTACCGGAGATGACAAATGAATTTCTTCTGGTTCACAATCTTCTGAAGTTTCAGCAAGTGGAAGTGCTACATAGAATACACTGCCTTTCCCCGGATGGCTTTCCACACTAATACTTCCCTCCAATACCTCTACTAAATTTTTGGTGATAAAAAGACCTAATCCAAAGCCTTCTGAATTTATTTCCTGAGCTGCACGCTCAAACGGCCGGAATATACGTTCCAATGTATCTTCATTCATACCGATCCCCGTATCACAGATCTCCACACAAAGTTTACCGTCGGTATAACTAGAATAAAATCCTACCGAACCTGCCAAAGTAAACTTTACAGCATTCGTCAGTAAATTATCCAATATTTGTTCCAACTTGTCTGCGTCCCCTTGTACCGTCACACCACAATTTAAGTGTTCTTGTTCAAACAGCAATGCCTTATATCCGGCTTTCCGTGCATATTCATTCGATATATTCTTCAACAATTTATCAAGACGAAAAGGCACCTCGTTCTTTGTATCACAAACCTCATTGATCCGATATACATCCATTAAGTTATTCACCAAATGTAAAATATGACGGCAGGAATGACGGATGTTCTCCAAATATTCATCTCGTTTCTTCTTTTGGCGAGTGTCTGAAGCCAATTCTACACAATTACTAATATTCCCCAAAGGGCCACGAACATCGTGCGATACAGTAAGAATAATCCGTTTACGCATTTCTAATAATTCAGCATTTTCTTGATTGATTCTCTGTAGCCTATCCTTATTTCTTCTCTCTCTACCGATATCATGCCGTATAATCAAGTATAAAAGTATCAGTAGTATGGATGCTAAAAATGTAACAAACGCGAATAGTTTATAAGAAAGTTCTTGTGCTTCCACTATTTTTGCCTCACGGCTTCCAAAAGCTACTTGAATCTGTCCGTCAAGAAAAGTAATAAGTGTGTACAATTTTCTATTCAAATCCTTATTCTGTTTCTTTAAGCTGTCAGCATAGACTTCAATCTGTAGTGTACGTTCTTCCAAAGCTTCTATCAGAACTTCATTTTCTTTACTCATACTTTTGGAATTAGTCGATAGCCGCAACTTTTCTTTTTTCTTGAACCAACCGGCTATGCCTCTCTTTTTCTGAGTAGCCATATACATTTGCCTGACTTGCTTCGTAATAATAGGCAAACGATTAATCAATAAACTATCTACTTGTTCTTTTTGCTTAATAGCTTGCATTATATGCTGCAAATGTATTTCTTTTGTCTTCAACAAATAGCGCAAAGTATCTATTTGTTCAGCACAAATAAAAGATTTACAATTTGTTTTCATGGCTTGTAACAGGCTGTCCGTACATAGACGTCTTTTACAATATGCTTGATAATCTAAGTTATTCCATTTTATGACAGATTCCCCCCGTGTAGCCAATTCTGTAATATACCGATGTGCTATATTTACTTCAGAACGTACATGACGGATTGCAGCTGTTTCAACCTCTATTTCTTTCACCCTCATCCGTTCATACAGTAAAATAGAAATAATACATCCAATAACCACCATTAAAATAAAATATCCTAAAAAAATCTTATTATGTAATGTCAAATTGGCCATCTCGTTATTTTTCAATTAATTAGAACGTTATTAAGGTTAATTTATAATCAAATGATTATATTGTCATTCATATAAAACACATTCCATACTTAAAAAAACGGACTACCGCCAAAGACTGCTTTCAACGGTAGTCCATTTTGCATAAACCTACAGTTTGCTTATTTCACATCACGTATAGGGCGCACATAAAAACGATACTTCGAATTAGAAGGCAAACGCTGAATCTGACCGCTACTGATAATCCAAAACGGCAGATTGGTGGAATACTGCCCCAGATTATCACTGACAGTACCAGAAGTGATAGCTAAAGGCTCCTGCTCTGTGCCATGCGGGAACCACGACTCTGGAAATGCCATGCTCATAATCGCCGCCTCACGCAGGTTGGGTATGCGCCAATTGTGAATATCCGAACCATCCAAATCCTCATTATAATCGAAAGCCAGACTATGTTGCTCTCCCCTATAGTAATAAGGACTGTTTATATCGAATTTGTTATCAGACCATACCCCGGTTACTTGATACCAGGTACGTGGAACTCCATTTACAGTAGGGTGACGGTCATAATTTTTTGGATTATCGTAACTCCTGTATCCAATCATATTTTTGGCTATATGGTATTCCCGATAAAGCCAATTCTGCTTTTGCTCATGTGTGTGTTCAGAAAGTTCGCCCACATTGATATAGTCTCTGAAAGCATCGGCATTCATTTTATTAAGCAATATGTAATAGGTTTTACCATCTACACGTTGCTCCTTATCTATCGGTGAGCCATTACGGGTCTGTGAAACTGTAAACAGTGCATCCTGTAACAGATTATCCTCCCTCATATTATTCATAAAAGCTTCGCCTGTATCTTTCACACCATGGTTGCAAAGCATGCGTGCCATGCGAATGCCGTAAAGCGGATATGCTTTTCCATCCCCATAATTTCCTTTGGAACATCCCTCTTCCGCCCAAAATATACTGTTGTAGTCTTTGACTGTACTGCTCATAAAATGCAGGACAGGCACTCCTTGCAGCCAATTTGAAACATAGTTGCTCTGGACAGACATACTTTTCTCAAACAATGGATTCTCGAAAACCGGACGGCCACCTAAAAAACACAAAACATATTGGTCTATTGCCGGGACAAACCAACGGATTTCATCTGCATCCAATACTCCATTACGGTTCAAATCACGGTTACGGCTATAAATGGCCCATTCTCCACGGCGATTGTTCCTGCCGTCATTTAAAGACTGCTGGTAATCGGAATCGTCCAACACTTTCTCACGACTTTTTTCCGTGTAATAGTTCATAGCCTCTTTCCAATCTATCACTTCATCGGAATGATTCTTAAACCATAACATCGTGTTGTAGAGTCCGTTTTCCATTGATTCACCATGGAAATAATGGTTAGTAGGATATTCCGTATTGCGACCGTTACCATTATAATCCGTTCCCACACAATTGTATTTTGCACGAAACTCATCGAAGCCCTCTATGCCGAAAGCCGTATTTGCGATAACTTGCCCATTTGAAGTGTTCGTGGCATAAAGTGTTTGGATAGATTGTTGGAAAATGGCCAAATGCGCATCCCCATACCAACTGTTTTGATCGGCACTCACTTCATCCGGTTCCATAAAGAACAAAGCTTTCCGGGTCGGCTTGTTGCAGAAAGCAGGCCAGTTGACCTGTGCATTTGTTACCGGATTGAAGTCATAATAGTTTTCATCCACATAAACGGTAAATGTTATCGTACTTTGATTTATAGGCTTACCTTGTTGTTGCCATAAAGCAAATTGTCTCCATACCAGTTGCACAAACTCAAAACTGTTCAACAGCCTATACTGGTGTGTAGCATCTTTTTCATGTGTCAGGTTTTTCTCCAGATAGGTTTGTTGGGATTCATATCCGCCGTAAGTTTCCGAATAGGAAATGCCATTACCGGTTTTTTCGTCCACTAATGAACGGGAAGGGTTTTCCAGCGTACCATGCCATACGAAATGTATCCAGTCCATATCCTGCCCTCGAATGCCCTCAATCTTATTCCCATTTTGATCCAACAAGTCGGCACTGCCATCTTCTTTTTTCTTCAAAACAGCCCTTAATTCATAGAATGGCGTAAAAATACCGAATGAAAAACCTTTCTCGTATTCTTCTGGGAATCGGGTAAAATCAAGGGTCAAATTACGAGAAGCATAATGTGCGTCCAAGTTTATATAATGTTGGGCTTCAAGAATATTACCTTCTGCACCCGGCTGTTTTTCCTGTTCATAGATGTTGCCACCATCCTCCCGCGTGGCTTCCAATTTAATGTTCTCCACTCCGGATACCGTAAGCGTATAGGTATAATGATGGTTTCGAAGCACATTGTAATCATTCAATTTCTTCTGAAAGGCAGAAAAATCTTTTAGCTCGTCGCCTTTTGGGATGGATTTATCTGTCAATTCATAATTTCCCCCACCAACATACCCCATATGGACTATATAGGTAACGGCTGCCGCACGGGTTCGTTTCAGAGCTTCCTTTTCTGTGGCTACAGGGATTTGCTTTTCTCCCCAATATGGGAAATCCACTAATGGGTATCGCTTTTCCCATTGCATACTGCGTGGATCATCCGCCATGCGCCTTGCCGGTTCTTGCGGATTGTAGTAGGAACATTGCAGGCGGATATAAGTGGCCTCTTCAGGTGCATGGACAAAATCACCATTCGCTACCACGATAGTCTGGTCATCGTTATCAGGCAGGTTGGGTTCATAATCCCCCTCTGTGCCATCTTCTCCCTTTTTCTTTTCTTTCAATTCACGCATAGTGTACGCGAAATTGGAATATTTGTTAGGATAGGCTGCGGTAAATGCTTCCGGAATCTCCTTGGCCAACTCATTCTCGTCTTTACTCGTCCAATTAAATTCCTTAATATATTGTCTGGCTATTTCCTTTGCATCGACATCAGGATAACTTTCCTTTTTATTTGCCGAATAATTTTCAAACTGATAAAATGTAAACTCCCATCCTCCATCTTCGTCCTGTGTCAAATCCCGGCGGAAGACCTTGCTGTCCTTTACATTTTTCTTCAAGAAGCGTTCGTCCGGATTGTACCAATAGACATGTTCTTGTACAGGCGCATTAAGCACCTGCCATGAAACCAGTTTGAGAGACGCTCCCGGCGTATTCTTCAAAGAACCATCCACTTTTATCTTGACCGTTATTTTAGAGTCCAGTCTGTGTACAAATATGGCAGAGGGTGTGCCTTCTCCGGCAATTCCTAAAGGACGGTATCGAATATTCTTGTCATTTACATCATATAGGGTGATTGAACCGTCAGGCTCTGTTTTCAATGTAACCATCGGTCTGTTTCTGTCCAAATAGTTATGTTTCTCCGCTGTACGGAAGAATCCGCTCATCAGATGATATCCTTGCATACGCTCCACGTTAATTTCATCCTGTTCATTAACAGAAAGACTGGCAGCTAAGTCCATTAACACTTTCAAACTGGAAAGCGTGTCGCAACGTTGCAAGAGCACTGCATCATTGTCTATTCCCTGTACTTCCGAGTATCCCAGGTTGGCAATGGCGAATATTTGTGCCTTCTGACAACTGACTGCCGGCATGGAAAGTTTCGTGACTTCCGCCTTTATGCCACCTTCCGTTACTTCTTCCACATACTTGGACACATCCGGAAAATATTTGCGGGAAACAATACGGCAGTGCTCAGGATGGCTCTCATCATTCATGTCTATGACAAACAAGTACACTGAATGCACATGTTGCTCCGAATGCTCATTGGGGGAATTACGTGCCATTACATTGCGTTTTTGATAAGCATCGGACGCCAACAGAATGGACAGTTTTCCCTCCACGCCTTCTTCAACTTCCAACGGGCCGCTTCCTGCATATTCTGGAAACAGTTCCTCATCTTTACACCCACCCGACAAAAGGATTCCTAAGACCAATGCACACCCGAACAGGCGCGCCTTTATCTGATTGTATTTCTTTCTGTTCATATTATCAACATGTATTTATTCAAACGGAGGAATATCATCTATATCTACTTTAAACCAGGGTACAGACACCACTTGAATATCAAGTTTATTGGTTACTGTATTTACAATACAATTCAAACGGTACGTATAATTCCGTAATAGGCCATGATGACGTTTTCCCGGCTTGTGAGTATCATCGTACAAACGTGCCGTCGCTTTTTTATAAATGGTTTCACCTCCCTGAGTATTTCGAAAATGATAGTACACACTAACCAACGGATCATCTTCCAGATATACTCCTCCCCACTGGTAACTGTACACATAGTAACGATTAGGACGTTGGGATTTATCTTCTTGACCATTCTTCCATTGATAGCGACAAAGTGCATCATATCGCATTTGATTCTGCTGTAAAAGTATCTGAGGTTCATCTCCCCAATGCCAAGGATAAACAGAAAGCGACAGATCGGCGAGAAAAGGTTTTTGTCCAGCCTCCTTATTTCGTATACTTGTCTTGCTTTTTACCGGATCGGAAGGATTATTTGCCGCCCGGTCTTCCATTGTATTGAATATCCGTGTATTTTCCAATATTCCTTCTACCACTACCGAATCAACCACAATCTGTACTGCATCTGGTGTCTCTCGCCACTGAAAATCAAACCAAATACGAGTGTACACATGCTCCACTGGTACGGTAATTACAGTTCCGAAAGTTCCTTCCAATGCATAATAACCTGCCATAAGCGGTTTCTCTATCAAACGGGAGTCATTTCGGGAAGCTTCTTCGTTCAAGTCCGACCGGAAAGCATAATTTTTCCAAAGCATATATTGTTTCAGTTCACGCTTGATTCCATCCCTGATAACATGATCCTGTTTTTCCTTGTCGGCAAGTTCTGCTCTTTTTTTATCGTATTCCGGCTGCTTGTAACAAGGAACACGACACTGCAAATCTATTTCTATTTCCTTATAAATATCCCGAATTTCAGAAGGCATATTCTGGTCATCCTTCTTTTTTTCAAATTCCGCATAAGTCTTGAAACGCCATGTATCGGGCAATACCGTCATGTCCCACTGTTTGGATACATAATTGTTCGTGTTAGCCGGGAAATAATGTACCTTTCCGTCTTTAGGAATCATCTCCGAAGCGTAATTGTTGGGCAGCAGGAAATTATCACACACATATACATAGGCTTCATGTTTAATCTGCTCCTCCACCAATCTTAGAATTATAGGATCATCATCGGGAACCTCATAATCAGGGTTTTCACTCATCAGCTTTTCCTTCATCTCGTCAGACACATTGGCTGCGGCAAAGATTTCAGAGTGTTCATCCAAATATTGGTTGTCCACACCATGCACGATGTATTTCTTTCCGTTGGCAGTATTGTAATCTTCTTCGGAAAGAGGAACAAACTCCCGTTTCCGAAGCGTCATATTTTGAAAGACAGCGTAAATCAAATTGTTTACTTCACCTTCTTCCGTTGCTATATCATTATCAACATTGCGGTTTTCTCTCTGTTCTCCAGAAAAACAGAATGCTAAATCTACGGTTCTGCTTTCATCTGATGGCCTGTCTGCATTTTGAGCGGACAAGCATTCATCTTCCTGACAAGACATGAACAGAGAGAAAAAAAGAAGTATAGATAATATACTATCAGTCAGTTTCATAATTTATTTTATTTGTTTGTTGCAGGATAATCCAATGTGCCTGGATGGTGTACTCCGTCGTCCCAATCAGGTAGCACATCACTTTGATTCCATTTCTGAAACTCTACCTGGAGCGTATTGGCTGTTATGGCAAGACGGATATTCAAATGGTCGTTACGTTTCAGATAAGGAAGTTCCACTTCACTGATACGACCATCACTTAAATAAACGACCATTCTCGCTGTACGGTTTCCCAATGGGTCACTTACTCCTTCTTGAGTATCACCATCCATCGCTTTGCCATATGAGTTTTGGCATAGATAGAATGAAGAGAGCAAGAGTGTGTTGTCCTTATTGCTATACTGCGGAAGTATTTCTGTTTCTTTCTCTAGAACCGATACCGCATCTACTCCCACCTGTGTTTCTTTTTTGACCATTTCTGCCAAATCCATTTTCAAATCGGGATTCCAAGCGGCTACACCTTTTGACGGTTTCCCCCAATACCCATTCTCTCTCATATCCCATATCGGAGAAAAATATCCGTCACATCCATAGTTGAAAATGTACAAACCGGTCACTTTTAATATTTCCTGACTTTCAAATTTCCGCCATGCAGTTACACTTATCTTGCCCAAAGAACGGAAAACCGGAATGTTGGTAATTCTTCCACCGGCTTTTTCAGGTTCGGAAGACAAGTACAGTTCACGTTCCTTATCTCCCAAATTAGCATAAGCCACCATCTGGTTTGCCATAGGGAATCCGGTATTTCCCGGATTTGAAATTCCGTCAGCAGATTGTGGCAGTTCGCTCATTTTCTTGATGGGTTTACGCATATAAATCCCCAAAGTCTTCAATGTTCCCTCAGGACAGTCTTCAGTCAACACCTCTCTAATGTAACGTGGAGGATTGGCAAAGAAATAAAAACGTTTTTCACCCGTACCGCTTATCATCATAGACACCTTATAAGCCTCCTGTTCATTTATAACCCTGTCCACGAAATAGTCCGGATGCAGATGTGTATTGTCAAACGCATATACATATAAGCTCTTAAGCAATGTTTCTTCATTCAGTTCTCCATTGGGCTTGCTGCTTCTTGCCCATACGGAAAACTCCAGTTTGTACATGTCTTCCGTGCTTTCTGATGAAGAATCCGGCATATCGGCATCACTACAGGAAGCCCATGAAAACAGACCTCCAATGCACCATAACAATAGTTTGTATCTATTCATATTCGGTCACTTTACAAATCTCCCGATTGGGGACGTATGATCCAACCATTCACTTTTATCTTCATCACCACATAATTGCCCAAGGCATCTTTGTTGAGGAAGAAAATCATGGCATACTCATCCTGACGATCCAGATATTCCTGTGCCGGCATATCATGTCCCTCCATCTTGGTGAGCAGCAAATATTTTATCAGGTCAATATCCACCAAAGATTTTCCATCTCTGTTACTGATAAGCAGTCTTGGTTTGCATCCGTCCAACAAACGCAATGTATTCAATTCGGCCACAACCGCATCCATTCCTCCTTCACCTTCGCCCAAATCCGCATCAGCTTTGAAGTAAGGCTTATAGGTAATTTGTTCATCTGGAAGCAATGAATTGTCATGTGCCAGCAAACCATTGTCGTCCGTAATGGTAAAATCCACATATTCCTGTTTCAGACCTATTTCAGAGGCTCCTTGCACCACGATACGGAACTTATTCGTATCTTTCACTAGGTCAACCGTTACTGTTTGCTGTTTTTCATCCGTAACAGTCATGTCCACTTCACCATGCCAAAGTGCATCCAATTCTTTGTTTTGTACACCATCCGCTCCACGATGCATATGCACTGTTAGTTCTTCAAGAGACAAAACCGTTTCCGGGAGCTCATACGAACGGTCGTACAGCCCTGCCCATACCACCAAATGGTATTTTCCGATAGGCAAAGCACAAGGCATACGATAACCTTCACCAAAAGATTCGCGTTCGTCGGAAAAGCGGGTTACATATTTTCCGTTATCATCAAATACATACACATCAACACGTTTCACTTTGGTGGGAAACGCATCGACAAACATCATATTATAGTCATATCGAAAAGCAATATAATTGCCACAAGGAGGAAGTTCCTCGGTTATGGTAGAACAGGAAACAAGTGCAAGAGCAGTCAGCCACATCATCACCCATTGTCTCAAGCTGTCCTTAGAAAAATATCTGTTTATCATAATTGTCTTAATTATATTTCATGATCTAATATGCGTTCTTCCCACTTACTGACTTCTACCGTTACATCCAATACCGGAATCAACTCATCGGGAGTGTTGCCGGCAGGTTTCCATGGATTATCAGGGTCAGTAGGAGGTTTAGGTAACCCCAGTGAGTTTATGCTGTTTACCCATAACTTATATATATTATTACGTACTACAGCAAACTCCATAATACCCATTTCCAAAGGTTTTCCGTTGTCATTATGACGATTCCAATAAGTGAACCATACAGGATAGGTATTATCATTTGCTTGCTTGACAAAACGTTTCACACTGTGGGCTGCCAAATCCTTATCTGTTGGCGAATTGGGCAAAGTAACAACTCCTTCTTTTTCCAAGGCCTGGCGAAGTTTTTCTAATGAGGTATATATTTCACTACGTTCTTTTACAGGCTTATAGTAATAAAGGTTTTCAACACTCACTCCATCCACAGTAAACGTCCCCTTGAACACAATTCCGGTAGAAAGTTTGTTGATTTGGGCTTCCGAACCGGGCAAGGTATTTTCCGTACAATAGAACAACTTGTTATATTGGTTTCGACTTTTCGGTAACTTTTCGTAAGACAGTGTATCAGTAAAAGCATCCCCCGATTTTCTCTCGGAAGGATAAAAAAAGTATTCTCCTATGTGCCAATCTTCAAAAATAGGACTCTTCAACAAACGCTTTTCAGACCAGTCGCTGTCATATACATAATTATCATTTGTCTCATAAGCATAAAAAGAGGGAGTCGTCCCTTGGGCATCGTCTTTGGAAATTAACTTGAATAAATTAAAGTTATTACTTATATTCATTAAAGCAACCTCTCCCAGTTGTACATGAATCTGACTCTTTCTGCCATCCACTGGCAATTCCCAAGAGTAGATATTGTCTTCCTTGTTCGCTTGATAATCAAATCGAGCACATGCACGCTGCACGCATATTTCTTTATCAGTGTGTTTCCCCGACTCCAATACTACATCATGAGCATCCAGCGAACCATGATAGGCATTGGTCATCAGAAAATTATTATCTTGCCACATTGTCTGCAATGTTCTATAGTTACCGGGGTTTAATACATATCGGACTAATGCGCTCCAGTCTTTCATGCCCATGACAGCAATCTTGCTGACTATTTTTCCCGGATTAGCAATAACCATCACGCGATAACGACCGGGATCGCACTGAACAGTTGCCCTCCATAAAGAAGGATTATTTCCTATTTGTTGAAAATGGTGAATATAATGATGGCTGTGCACTTTGATAGGTGCATCCATTCCTTCCGCTATCTCACCAAGCAGAATACAGGCATCCGTTATCCGACATTCTTCATCGGACGCACCATCCGTTTCTTCTGCCGTACCGCCTTGGTTGTCCGTACTACTGCGCATGCCATTATCTTGCTTCATTGTCAATGTTACAGTTAGATAGGCCTTTCCTTGCCCATCTGTAGTTTCGGACATACCTAAACTGTCCAACCCATTGTCTGAGCAGGAAAATAATAGGCTACAGCACAAGAAAAACAAAACACACCTTTTTTTTGCCATATAAGTCTTTGAAGTTCTTTGTTTTTAGTTTGTTTTCCAAACTATTTAATTGAATAGAGCCGGCTGCGAAAAGTTAATTTCGCTACCGGACTATTAGTATGGTCAGTTATCTTAAAATTAGAAATCAATTTTATTTTTGCGAACAATCCATGGCAATACTTTTACCTTGACATCCAAATAGCTATCCACTTCTTCATCAGGAGTTTCAGGATTCGGGTCAATAGGTTTGTAGTCTCCAATACCTTTTACTGAGCTGATTTCCATTTGGTAATAATTGTTACGTACTACAGCAAACTCCATGGGACCCATTTCCGTATTGTTTTGGTTATCAATATGACGAATCCAATACGTATAATAACAACGTCCTTTTTCATACTTTGTCACACCGATAGCATAAAATTGAGCTTGTGAAGATTCGTCAGTCAACTTGTTAAGATTCAAACCAAGCTGCTTAGCGGCTGCCTGAAGTCCGGCAAAGTCATAAAGAGTATTGCCATATTGATAAATATTAGTACCCTTGTCTTTACCTTTCAGTTCATAAGTAGCCTGATAATACAGACCGGTGGTATAGGCATTCTTTTGTTCTGCTGCAATCATAGTATTTTCCAACGTATAGAAAGAAGCACGATTTTCTGTACTGAGGTCTTTTGCTACAATATTTTCACCATTTTGGACATTGAATGCATTCTCAAATTTGTTGGAATAAAAATCGTTTATTGTTTCTTCTGTTTGTTTCTCGAAGTTCGGGTCTACAACATAGTCATTTGTTCTGTCTCCCTGCTCACGTATCTTTTTAATGGGGAAGAACTTCGTGTTTCCATTGATTAAAGCCACTTTCTCAAAATGAACAACGTCTTCTTTTCCGTTAACCTTTATAGAATAACTGGCTGTTTGGTCTTCCATTTTCGCTACCACCCGTTCTACTGACACAGTCACACTGGTAGGATTATTCTTTGTACCTTGCACATCCACAGCTACAGAACCATCCTGATAATAATCCCCATTGCTTAAATGATCTTGTTTATCAGCTATTTCTTCACCTTGTTGATTCTGATTAGCCAAGCTGTTGGCATTGGTCATCATGAAATGATTACCTGTTGACAATTTGCTTATCTCATCTTGGGACAGTTTCATTTCATTACGCATCAAGTCCAATGTGGATTTGTCTGTAAATTTACCATCCAGCGGATTTACCACCACAACAACCTTTTTCTTTCCGCTTTCAATTTGGAATGGAGTTATAGTGTAAATCGTGCTTTTGTCATCACCGGGATTAGGAGCTTGAGGACGCAGGTCAACCGCATTATAAATATGAGAATATTGCAACTCATCACCCTTATTTGCATTATATACCAGCAGCAATAAGTTAGTAATTTTTTGTTCTTCAGCAGTACCTTCGTGTTTCTCCCCACTTTCATCAATAGCTCTTGTTGTATTACCAGTATTCGGCATTTCAATAGAGAGGGACATATAAGCATCACCCTCCGTGCCTGTACCATTTGTACCATTTGCTAATTCATCATCTTGACTGCAAGCTACCATCATACTCAGAGCAAGCCCTGCAAACATTAACTTTCTAAATTCCATAATAATGTTGATGTTAAAAATAAATAAATTGTGAAGTTGTTAATTATCTTGAATTTGTTTTTCGTTTTCTATTTTCAGATACAATTGTTTTAGGTTCTCATTTGCTTGAGTAACTCCCGCTTTTTTTGCCTGCACTAGAAACTTTTCCGCTTCTTCATATTGTCCTGTCATCATATAGAATACACCATAAGCATGAATTGCTTCCGGTGTATCACCAGCTTTCTCCAAATATCTTCCAGCTCTCGGGTAATTCTGTTCACTCACGGCAACAAGAGCTGCATTCAAGTTAGCCGTCTCATCATCTGGAAACAGCCTCACGGCAATATCGAACACCTCCTTGAACTCCGGGCTGCCGATTTCATAAGTAGCTGCTATACGGAACATCTCGTCAAGACTCAACAACTGTGGACGTGTATGCAACAAGCGCTTTGCCTCTTTCACATCAAAAGCACGCACCGTATAAGCTACCGTATAATCAGAATGGCGTAAAGAAGGATAGATATGTTGCAACAAATAATCATATGTCTTGCGATTGTCAATCTGCTGCAAACGGAAGTTTTTGGCATCCTCTTCCATATCAAGCGAAACGATCTCCAGCACTTCTTCCCGTTTTTCAAGGTCTGATTCCGTTATTTGTCTTTTTAGTCCTTCCCAGTCTTCAGGCGTAGACTGTACACTAAAAATCCGGTTGTCGAAATTATACTGTCCACGCACATACTGCTTCAAAGCTTCGGCACGTCCCTGCGCCAGCCGACGGTTATTGGCATAGCTACCCTCCGGAGAAGCATATCCATGAATAGAAATATGGGTTATATGTGTATTGCTGTCGTTCCTAACAAGGTCTATCGTTGCACGAATTTTTTCAAGTTCCGTGTGGTTATTCCGATAGTCCGGATAAATTTTTGTCTGGTTAACCGGAAAATCAAGAAATGCACGCCCTGATTCTTCTCTATGCTTTACCGCTTCTACTTTGGGGGCAATAAAGGCAAGAACGGGTTGCACATGATAGACTGGAACTTCAAAAAACACCTCTTTCAATGGAATCATGTCCTGATCAAGCAAAGTCCCTCCACACCCGCAAAGGTCTTGGGCAAGTTCCAAACGAGAACCATTCATCCACTCTTTGTATGGCACCGTATCCAAATAGTTAAAAGTCTGCTTCTTATCATTGTTGCGCCGAACCAAAAAGCTGTCTTCACGATTCCGCTGGTGTACGATATTTTGCCTGCGTCCTGCAATAGTCAAAGGAGTAAGTGCAAACACGCTATCACCATTAATTAGAGCGGGTGTTAAATGAATGAAGCGATTGGACTTCAATTGCAGACTATCCAAATTCAGCATGAACCTAACTTCGACACAACTGTCTGTCTTGCTAACTTTCAGTTTGTTAGCACGTATATTGCAGCCGAAAATCCCGGTCTCTCCTTGTTGCGCCCATACACACAAAGGAAGGCACAATAAAATTGTCATAAATAGACATGACTTTATTATACTTCTCATAATTTTAATGAAGAAATTTATTACAGATTAGTTGTTTAGAACAAATAAACCAAACTAATGGCTGCTTTGGTCGGACCCCAATAGTTCTTTTTACCAGAAACTATGCGTTTGCCACATGAAGCACATGGATACTTGTCAAAAATCACCCGACCGTAGCCCACACCAATTTCTGCTTCAAGATTCCAGTGCTTGGATAAGAGCCAGTTATAACCATAGCTGAAACCACCCCCCCACATGTCGCCTTCAAAACGGTTGGTACGGGTTTCTTTCCATAGGCCAAACGGCATTGTCACATTACCAATATTGAACTTCAGCCAATGCGCATGAATTCCAATAAAATGCCCATTGAAAGATTCACAAAACCAATAGCGCGCCTCAGGCTGTACCAATATATGCCTCCACTTGCGGTCATTGGAAAAATCCCACGCATTATAATTCCCTGAGATATCAAAAGTCCACTTAGGAGTCAATTCAAACTCTGCCCCCACATTAATGCTTCCAGTCACATCATACAACACATTTGTCTTTAAAGCAGTCTTTTGAGCGAAAACACCTACTGTTCCACATAACATCAAAAGAGCCAATGATAAACGTTTAATTATTAACATTATAAAGATTCTAAAATACACTTAAATACTCATCTCTTCTTTTGGGGCTGCAAAGTTAATTTGAACTGATTAAGTGATAATTATCAAAATGTCCATAATATATAATCTGTCTCTTA
>ERZ1027051.32-NODE-32-length-71342-cov-9.571016_pt1 | contig 71342 bp, 58 predicted proteins | sample MGYA00519429_ERZ1027051 | MGnify/ENA primary metagenome ERZ1027051 (study PRJEB26926, sample SAMN06164598) | human gut metagenome | biome: ENVO:00009003; feature: ENVO:2100002; material: ENVO:00002003 | host: Homo sapiens | place: USA | collected 2012 ... | reverse complement strand
GATTATACTAAATATGAATCTTTAATTTACGACTTAAGACAGCCAAAAATTTTTTATACCTCTAAATAGTAATTTCATTTGTTATTTATAAAGCATGAGCCATTCGTCATATAAAATCGATACGAATGGCTTCAACTTTATTTAATACAACCCAAACTATATTTTGAGAATTCAATCAATTATGAGACACCTTCTTGATTTTATATCTCAAACTTTCTAAAACCAATCATCAATCTCCAACACATCCTTAATAAACCTATCTCTATTCCTCTCCCATCTCGTAACAACAATTGGAGGCAGCTCCAATTCCTTACTTAACTTAGTTCTCATTTCCTCAATCCGCTCCTTCATCTCCCCCTGATCGGAATCAAGTTTTAACGAAATCTGTCTGGGATTTATTGCGCCTTTGATCTCCTGATAATCAAAATGAGGCAATAATATAGTCATATACTCTTTTTTCAGTGCCCATACTGCCCCCATTTCATTCAAACAGGGAATACTTTTATAGTAGTTGCGCGAAAGCACAAATATTACATGTACGTCAGTCCTGCTAAATTCTTCTGCAAGATAATCATATATATCCTTGTCCATCGGAATCCCAAAGCCTGGTACAGACGAGCAAAATATCTGTTTTTCACGAACACCCATATCAACAATAAGATCTATTATTTTTTCTACGTATCGTACATCCTTAGAAGAATGACTTATAAATATTTTCTTGTCCAAACAATATCCACCCTTTCCTTTCCCCTTATGTTCATAAGTCATTTTTTTCGATTATAGCATTTTCAAGTTTTATAAATGGCAATTCTAACATAGCTATATTCTTTAATTTTATCAAATTCTCGCATTCACAATATCCAGTATAATATAGAACCTCATCCATACAATCATAATCGTCATAATCATCATGATCATACACATACGAGACTGCTTCTGATATATTTTCATTATCATCAAAATATATCGTATCTGATTCGTGCAGCCCATCAGCATAATATATTTCAATCCCACTTACAATATCATTCATTTCTTCTTCAGATATTTTATACTCTCTAACGAACCCTTCTAAACATTTATGCAAGTTGTCTGAAATCTCTGTCAATTCGCCAAAGTAATAATCCTCTAGAAGTTCATATAACACCTGAGGGACTTCTCCCTCACTAATTTTTTCTTCCCCACTCCACATCGGCCAATCTAAATCAGCAGGCGGATCACATGCGTCGTCTAACAATACAACTCTATCAATATTATCCATATTCAGAAATAGAACCTTGTTGTTCATACACGGGATTACCATGTATTTGTTTTCCATATCCTGATATACAAATTTTCTGGTAATTCTAGTAATAGGAAACCATTTGTATTTTTTTCCACGCGATATCCGAATCCCAACATGACCCCAAAAACCACTTACATCATTGGTACCCTTTTCAGCAATAGTAGAAATCAACAAATCCATCTCTGCCAGTTGAGGTTCAAAGAAATTTTTTTCCTGTATTACATTGACGCTTGTAGAAAAGCACATAGCAATATCTCTCAGTTCTGTTAATGTTGCCTCCGCACCGTCTTCTATATCTTTCAAACGATCTACTGATATGCCAGTAAATTTTGCTATGTCTTCAATAGATTTCCTTAAAATCTCTCTAATATTTCTAGTCCGATTCTTTTTTATATTGCCTAAAAGCACATCCGACGATATCCCAAGGCAATCCATTATCTTTGATATATGTTTATCATAATTCGTCTTATTTGTAATACTTCCTGAGATCATCTTATCCAACGTTGGTCTCGACATGCCAGTTTCACGACATAATTCAGCCTTTGAAATCGCCTGCTGTTCCATTTGTTTTTTTATTTTACTTCCTATTGCTGCTCTCAAATCAAACAAATCATTACTATTCTGCATATTAATCTCCTTGATATAAATTCCGCATTCATATAAATTATAGTATCACTCCCGCACATTGTTGTAAATATTTTATTTACATTTTCGCAGTTATTTTTTACTTCCAGTATTGTTACCAATCATAAACGTCCCCATATTTCATATTCAACTTATGTACAACAAAAGCCTTGGCTAAAAGTTAAACAACTCTTAATCAAGGCTATATTACATACTTTTTTATCATTTTTTCCTATCTCTCATTACATATATTGCTTCAATTATCCTTCTAACACCATAATTCTTTCAATATAACCATACTTCATTGTACAATCCTCAATTATTATTTTCTGGATGATGCCTTTCATATGGTCTGGCAACTGAGATAGCTATTATTGTACCATTATAGCTTTATTTCATCTGCAAATACTTTTCTATCAACCTAGGCTGTATCAAAGGATATGTCCATTTCTCGGGTAGCTCATCCATAAACACAACCTTCTCCATTTCGCTATGTAATTCTTTTGCAAATTCAGTTATCTCTGCAAAACAAAGCAGTCCAAATGTTTCCTCCCCAGTATCATTTACTCTGGTCTTACCGATTACTGAGTATACACATATCGGCTTTATCTCGAACTTGACTGCCCCTGTTTCTTCCTGTAACTCTCTTTTAGCCGTTTCAAGAATATTCTCCCCAGCTTCTCTATGCCCTCCCGGCACTTCATATGTATCTCTTTCTTTATGCTTGCAAAATACCCACTTGCCGTTACTCTGTGAGATAATTACTGCAAATTTCAATAGTTCATCATTAACTGTATCATAAAATCTTACTTCCACCATATTTCCTCTCCATGTACATATCTACAATATTTCATTTTCAATAAAATCCGCAATTCCCTCTTCGTCATTTGAACCAATTACAATATCCGCTCTCTCTTTTACCTCATCAATCGCATTCCATATTGCAACACCTGTTCCACATAATTCAAGCATTCCGATATCTGCATAATCATCTCCAAATGCAATAATTGAATCTGTACTAAATCCACATACTTCCGTAATCTTCATAATTGCGTTTTCTTTCGTCACATTCTTTTTTGTAAACTTGTACCAAAATCCATCAGAGAAACGAATACAATCACAATCAGAGAGACTTCGAGCCAGCTTATCTGCCTTATCTTGATTAAATATCTCGACACACATTTTTAATGAACATTCGTTAAAATCTGAAAAATCTGTATAAATACTATCTCCCCAACTCTTATCTAACTTCTTAGGATCTATTTTATAATTCCAATAATGTGTATCTATTGTATCTATCGTAATTTCGCAATCATTTCCACAAATATTTCTTGCCATGTCAATCATCACATTCGTTTCTTCTTCGGAAAATTCTGCCCTATAAATATATTCTGCTTTGTATTTTACTAATGCCCCTCCACTCGATATTAAAATATCGGGCATCAATTCATTTAAAAATACCAAAGAGTTTTGCTCACTTCTGGAGGTGGAAACACCTATCAATATATCATTTTCCCTGCATTTTTTTGAGCTGATAATGTTCTTGTTGATATTGTTTTTTCACTCTGTAATAAAGTTCCGTCTAAATCAAAAAAAAGAAGTTTGCATTTCTTCATATCATTTTTTCCTTTTCATTCTTATGAAAAATTACATTTGCATCAATTACTCTCCCCACAAATAGAGCCAAACCAGAGCCATTTGATAAAACAAATGCCGAAAGCCCGCATAAATACAGGCTTTCGGCATTTTAATCCGTTATTCAAATTCAATCGTTCCAGGCGGCTTACTAGTCAGATCATACATTACTCTATTAACACCCTTGACCTCATTAATAATCCTGTTCATAACCTTCTGAAGGACCTCAAATGGTATCTCTGAACAATCTGCTGTCATGAAGTCTGTTGTGTTTACAGCACGGAGTGCTACGGCGTAATCGTAGGTTCTGAAATCTCCCATACAGCCAACTGAACGCATGTTGGTCAGGGCTGCGAAGTACTGACCGAGGCTTCTGTCGAGGCCTGCCTTTGCGATCTCCTCACGGTAGATGGCGTCGGCATCCTGAACGATCTTGACCTTCTCGGCTGTGACCTCTCCGATGATTCTTATTCCAAGGCCTGGGCCTGGGAATGGCTGACGGAATACCAGGTACTCTGGGATTCCAAGCTCAAGGCCGGCCTTGCGGACCTCGTCCTTGAATAGAAGACGGAGTGGCTCCACGATCTCCTTGAAATCTACATAGTCAGGAAGTCCGCCTACGTTGTGGTGGGACTTGATGACCGCTGACTTGTCAAGGCCTGACTCGATGACATCAGGATATATGGTTCCCTGTACGAGGAAGTCAACGGCACCGATCTTCTTGGCCTCCTCCTCAAATACACGGATGAATTCCTCGCCTATTATCTTTCTCTTTGCCTCAGGCTCGGTTACTCCGGCAAGCTTGCTGTAGAATCTGTCCTGCGCATTTACTCTGATGAAGTTCAGGTCGTAAGGTCCATCTGGTCCGAATACCGCCTCAACTTCGTCGCCCTCGTTCTTACGGAGAAGACCGTGGTCTACGAACACACATGTGAGCTGCTTGCCTATCGCCTTGGACAGGAGAACCGCAGCTACTGATGAGTCCACACCACCTGACAGGGCGCACAGCACCTTGCCATCGCCTATCTTGGCACGGAGACTCTCTATTGTATCTTTTACAAATGAATCCATCTTCCAGTCGCCTGCACACTGGCATACATCCATGACAAATGCTCTGAGCATCTTCATACCTTCCTCGGTGTGCATAACCTCTGGGTGGAACTGAGTCGCATACAGCTTCTTCTCAGCATTCTCCATGGCTGCCACTGGGCATACAGGAGTGTAAGCTGTCTTCTTGAAACCCTCTGGTACCTCTGCAATATAATCTGTGTGACTCATCCAGCAGATGGTCTTGTCATTCACATCTGCAAACAGCTTGGATGTCTTGTCAACCTCAACCTCTGTTCTTCCATACTCGCTGACAGGGGCCGTGCTGACCTTGCCGCCCAGCAGATGAGCCATGAGCTGTGAACCGTAACATATTCCGAGAATAGGAATACCCAGTTCGAATATCTCCTTGCTGCAGCTAGGTGAATCGTCTTTGTATACGCTGTTTGGTCCGCCTGTGAAGATGATTCCCTTTGGATTCATCTCCTTGATCTTCTCCAGCGGCAATGTGTACGGATGTACTTCGGCATATACATTACACTCTCTTACACGTCTGGCGATCAGTTGGTTGTACTGTCCGCCAAAGTCCAATACGATAATCAGTTCCTTATCCATGTATATCTCCTTTGTTGCCTTTTATTTACCTATAACAGATTTCTGAACATTTCCTAGTATAACACAATATGCAGCACTTTTGTGCTGCATATTATCTAAAAATTATGTTGTTTTAATTATTTATGCATTTTACATATACGATATCATTCGAACAGATACTTCACTGACAAATTTATATAACGCAGTAACGTCATCTGCCCTGCCCACTCAATATTGAAATCTATTATATAACTATATTTATACCAATCTCTATCTTAATCCCTACTTCAGCTTCTCCTTCAAAACCTCAATACCCTTCTGGTACTGGCTGTCATTCTTGCCCTGGAAATCCTCATAGGTATAATCATCTGGAAGATCCACCTCAATGTCAGGCGCAACACCCTTCTTGTGGATATCGTTGTCATCGTGTGTAAAATACTTCTGTGTCGTGAGCTTGATCGCTGTGCCATCACCAAGTGGTATAACACTCTGCACGATTCCCTTACCATAGGTATTCTTTCCTACAACAGTTGCAGCCCCGAATTCCTTGAGTGCCGATGTAAGTATCTCTGACGCACTGGCACTGTACTCATTTGTCAGGACTACCATAGGCATATCGAGGTATTTATCATCTGTCGATTTATACTCGTCCACAACCTTGCCGGTCTTGTCCTTGATGGACACTATGGTTCCTTCTGGGAGCAGATAGTCGCAAATGTTTACGACCGTGGTGAGCATTCCACCCGGATCACTTCTGACATCGATCATCAGTGCCTGCATGCCCTCATTCTTGAGCTCCTCAACTGCCTTCTGGAAAAGCTCGTCTGTGTTGTCTATGAACTGCGTGATCCTCACATATCCAATCTTGTCGTCTATCATAAATGATGATACCGTGCTGTACTCAACGATCTCCCTGGTGATGGTGACATCGTGGTAAGCCTTATCACGCTCCCTGTATATCTTCAGCGTAACATCAGTTCCAGCATCGCCTCTTATGAGTGATACGAGGTAGTCAAGATCATCGTCTGTAGTGATCTCGTGATCATCTATCTGTACAATAATGTCATCAGGCTGTATATCCACCTTCTCAGCCGGTGCACCCTCAAGGATATTTACCGCACGGACATATCCCGTATCCTCATCCTTGCTGACCGTAACTCCGATTCCGGCATACTCACCCGAATCATCCTCCTGCAGCTTGGCATACTCTTCCTTGGTGTAATACTGTGCATACGGATCGTCAAGGGATTCCATTATACCCTTGTATATGCCCTCCCTGATCGTATCATCGTCAATATCATTGTAATAATAATTGTCTATGATACTCTCGATCTTCGCTGTCTTGTCAAGTACGTCCGCATCCAACAAATTGCCATCATAGGTTATCTTGGTGGAACTGCCGGTTTTGCCGCTGAGTGTGCCACTGAACACACCTGATGTACCGCAGCCCGTCAGACCGATCACCGTACTTGCCAGCACCGCTGTCACTACTGTCTTCTTCAACATTTTCCTCATATCATTATCTCCTAACCTTGTATTGCCATCAAATACCTGAATCTCTCCATATCCCCTGCCCGGTCTACTGTCCAAGGAAGTCATGCGGATTGACATACGTTCCGTCTATCGACACGCCAAAATGGCAATGCGGACCTGTCGACACACCCGTACTTCCTGCCTTTGCTATGACCTGACCTTTCACAACCTTGTCGCCAACATTTACACATAGCTGTGAGTTGTGCATATATACCGTACATATTCCGCCGCCGTGGCTGATCATGACCATGTTGCCACCGCCGCCATTGTAGCAGGACATCACGACTGTGCCGGCCTCCGCCGCAACAATATCTGTTCCATAATCACAGCCTATATCAAGTCCCTGATGATATGTACTTGCTCCCGCTGTAGGAGCATCTCGGTAACCAAATTCATCCGTGATAACACCTCCGGTCGATACCGGCCACATGAATTTGCCCTTATATTTGGAGGTGTCGTATACCTTTCCATCTTTCGTATACGCACCCATACCATTTGCATTTGCCTTGCCCATCTCCTGTCTGGATATCTCCGCGATACGTCTCTCGGCTTCCTCACGGGCCACAGTGAACTTGTTCATCAACGACTTCTGGGCTTCTATATCACCATCATATCTGGTGATCTCTTCCTGCTTCTGATCTATAATGGTCTGCAGTTCAGCCTCGTTACTCTCCAGATCCGTCTTGACCGACTCCACCTGTCTGAGGTCAGATTCAAGCTGAGCCTCATAATTGGCAATATCTGTCTTGGTCTTGATCAGCTTTGCAAGCTGCCTCTGATCGTATTCCGATATCTGGTCTATATACTCTGATTTGTTCAGGAGATCGCTGAATGATATGGATGTGAGCAGGGCATCGACATATTCCGTCTCCCCCTCCTCATACAGATACTGTATTCTCTGCTTCATCGCCTCATACTGCTCATCCTCTGCCTTCTGAGCTTCATCCAGACTTTTCTGAGTTGTGTCTATCTCCGTCTGGAGCTCGTCTGTCTGCTCCTGCAGGCTCGTTATCTGAGTCTGGACGGATGTCATCTTGGCATCCAGATCCGCAACGTCCTGAACGATCTTGTTCTGCTGTTCCTCCAGAGAATCCAGAACGTCCTTGGCATTCTTCTCGTTTTCACTGGCATCATCCTTCTGACGCTCAGCCTCTTCCTTCGTCATGGCATATGCCATATTTCCCCCGGTCTGAGACGCAGCCATGCCCCCCATGACTACACATCCCGCAACAAGCAATGCCATCCTTCTGATATTCCCTTTTACATTGACTTTCTTTTTCATAATCTACTACTCCTTGTTATCCCCATCTAACAATTAACTAGTATATCTTATGTCGTCGTGCGTGAGCGCGATGACCTGCGCACGCATCAGCGTGCTTCATTATATTATATCGCCTGCCGGCTCAATGAGGGCATTCGCATTATGACGTCTTGCGCAGGTGCATCCGTCGCAATGCTCATTATATCATACTCTCAAATGCTTCCTCGTGGTAAGGATACTTCCTACCAGTCCAACACCGATACCAAGCACAAGTCCAACCGGTATCATGGTCTTGAACAGGTCATGCTGGCTCACAAATGCAAACAGCGTTGTGACAACCTTAAATCTTCCGGCAACATATGTCAGTATCTTATCATACATGTAGTACAGAAGGACCAGAGGTATAGCCGAACCGACCGCACCTATGATCACCCCCTCTATGATGAACGGCGCCCGTACAAATACATTTGTCGCACCGATCAGCTTCATGATCCCTATCTCTTCCTTTCGCACCGTGATACCTATGGTGATAGTATTGCTTATAAGGAAGATAGATACCAGCATCAGTATCACAACTATTCCTATGGATGCATATCCGACAAGAGATGACAGTGTCGTGATGCTGTCCGCAGTCACGTCAGAGCTCTTGACCTTTCTGACTCCTGAAAGTCCCTGGGCAAATGCCACGAACTCCGGCTGTCTGGCCACATCCTTGAGCGTAACCTCATATGAGGCCGAATTCTTAAGTGGATTGTCCTCGCCAAATGCATCCTTTGCCGCCTGTGGATCATCGTAGTTCTGCTCAACAAATTTATTCCATGCGTCATCCGCCGACACGTAATCCATCGTGTTTACATAATCCAGAGTTCTTATCTGTGATCCGATAAGCTGTATCGTGTCGTCCGACGCATCCTCGTCAAAGAACACTGATATTGTAACTGTATTCTCAAGCTCCTGCATACCTGACTGGAAGTTTACAACCACCGCATATATGATTCCAAAGAGGAACAGACATGATATGATGGTTCCAAGTGAGGCAAGTGAGAACAGAATATTTCTTCTTATATTTGCAAAGCCCTGTCTGAGGATATAGAAAAATGTACTAATCTTCATCTATATATCCTCCTTCCTTCTCATCGCTGATAATTACACCCTTCTTCAGGGTGATAACTCTCTTCTTCATCTCATTGACGATATCCTTGTTGTGGGTTACCACGACAACTGTGGTTCCTCTCTTGTTGATATCCTCAAGGAGGTTCATGATATCCAGTGAGTTCTTAGGATCAAGGTTTCCTGTAGGCTCGTCCGCCAGTATGATGTCCGGATTGTTGACCAGTGCTCTCGCCATGGCAACTCTCTGCTGCTCACCACCTGAGAGCTCCTTTGGATATGATTTGTACTTGTCTGCAAGTCCAACCAGCGTCAGCATGGCCGGAACACGTCTTCTGATGTATCTCGCCGGAGTCTGGATAACTCTCTGTGCAAATGCAACATTCTCGTATATAGTCCTGTCCTTCAGAAGCCTGAAGTTCTGGAATACGACTCCAATCCTTCTTCTGACCTTCGGTATATCTTTTCTCTTTATCTTGCCATAGTCGTATCCGGCAACAGTGATATTTCCCTCCGTAGGATCGAGCTCCTTGAGCAGAAGCCTAAACAGAGTGGTCTTGCCTGATCCACTACTTCCAACGATAAATACGAACTCTCCTTTTTCTATATTGATGTTCACATTCTTGAGCGCCTGATTGCCCCCAGGGTATGTCATACTCACGTTCTCTAACTCTATCATCTCATGTCTCCTATATTGCCTCTTTACGGCATAAACTGTACATTATCTTACATTTGTCCATAGTCGGATGATTCTGATTCATTTCATCCACGCTTCATTATACTACATATTGATTGTTTTGTTGTGTATAGTTTGTGAATTAAAATTAATACACGATGCGGCAGTCTTCATATATCCATATGTAAGGCTGCCGCTTCTATGCAATCTATATTCCAGATAACTGTCCACCGGACATTTTAATAATCCAGTGACTCCATGTACTTCATGTACTTTACAACCATAAGAGCGATCTTGAATGTGATGGCATCCTCGAATACTCTCAGATCAAGGCCTGTGCTCTTCTGCAACTTATCAAGTCTGTATACCAGAGTATTTCTGTGGATGTACAACTGTCTTGATGTCTCTGATACGTTCAGGCTGTTCTCAAAGAACTTGTTGATAGTTGACAAAGTCTCCTCGTCAAACTCATCAGGGCTCTTGCCATCAAATATCTCTCTGATGAACATCTTGCACAGAGGAAGTGGAAGCTGGTAAATAAGTCGTCCTATTCCAAGATTGCTGTATGCTATGATATCTGTGTTCTCATAGAATATCTTTCCAACATCCAGAGCCATCTTAGCCTCTTTGTATGAACGTGAAACTTCCTTTATCTCATTGACAATTGTTCCGAATGATACATGTACAGATGACATCGCCTCGGTATTGAGCATGTCAACGATGACCTTGGCAATCTTGTTCATGTCGTCATATGTCTCGTTGGACTTGACTTCCTTGACAAGAATGATGTTCTTCTCGTCCACAGCAGTGATGAAATCCTTTGTCTTGGCTGAGAAGATATTACGTACTGTCTCAAGTGCATTGGTATCCTTCTCATTCTTTGTCTCTATGATAAATACGATTCTTCTCACATCAGTATCTATGTGGAGCTTCTTTGCTCTGTTGTAGATATCAACCAGAAGGAGATTGTCTAAAAGAAGGTTCTTGATAAAGTTGTCCTTGTCAAATCTCTCCTTGTATGCGACCAGAAGGTTCTGGATCTGAAATGCTGCAATCTTGCCGACCATATATGTGTCATCGGTCTCACCCTTTGCCATGAGAATATGCTCTAACTGGTTATCGTCAAACACCTTGAAGAACTGATAACCTCTTACAACCTGGCTCTCTGCCGGTGAATCAACAAATGCACGAACTGAATCCTCGCAGTCATCTATATCCTTAAGTGTTGACGCAAGCACTTTTCCCTCTGTGTCCAACACGCACAGGTCAGTTCTTGTTATACCTTTTAATCCGTCTATTGTATCCTGAAGAATCTGGTTTGATATCATTCTTTTCACTCCTTATACTCATTATACGTTTTATCCCGTAATCCATTACTCTTATTTTAAAGCAAAATTGTAGAAAAAAAAAGAGAAAATGCAGATTTTTTATATGTATTTTCTGCATTTTCTCAATTTTTCAAGAATTAAACTACTGTTTCCAGTTATCTGGAGTGTAATTGTAAGTTCTATGTGTTATCTAAGACTAGTTAACAAGGATCTCCTCTGTCTCCTTATCGAAGATATGAATCTTGCTTAAGTCAAATGCGAACTGAACTGTGTCGCCAGGTCTAGCTGTTGTACGAGCATTTACTCTTGCTGTGATATCGAACTGGTCGATTGTGAAGTATAAGTAAACCTCGGCACCAAGCATCTCGTAGATGTTGATTCTTGCATCGATTACGCTCTCTGGTGATGACTCGATGAAGAGCTGCTCATCATGAATATCCTCTGGACGGATACCAAGAACAACTTCCTTATCGATAGCATCAAGTGCGATAAGTCTCTCAGCCTTGCTGTCTGGAACCTTGATTGAATGTGAACCGAACATAAGGAGAACGTCAGCACCTGACTTAACAACCTTACAATCGATGAAGTTCATAGGTGGCATACCCATGAATCCGGCAACGAACAGGTTACATGGCTTGTCGTAGAGGTTCTGAGGTGTATCTACCTGCTGGATGATACCATCCTTCATAACTACGATTCTTGTACCAAGTGTCATAGCCTCTGTCTGGTCATGTGTTACGTAGATGATAGTTGTCTGGAGTCTCTGATGAAGCTTTGAGATCTCAACACGCATCTGTACACGAAGCTTAGCATCAAGGTTTGAAAGAGGCTCGTCCATAAGGAATACCTTTGGCTCACGGACAATTGCACGTCCCATAGCAACTCGCTGTCTCTGTCCACCTGATAAAGCCTTTGGCTTTCTGTCAAGAAGATGCTCGATATCAAGAATCTTAGCTGCCTCATGTACAGCCTTGTCGATCTTCTCCTTTGGAACCTTTCTTAACTTAAGTCCAAATGCCATGTTATCATATACTGACATATGTGGGTACAGAGCGTAGTTCTGGAATACCATCGCAATATCTCTGTCCTTTGGCTCTACATCGTTTACGAGCTTGTCGCCGATCCATAACTCACCTGAGCTGATATCCTCAAGTCCTGCTATCATTCTAAGAGTTGTTGACTTTCCACATCCTGATGGTCCAACAAAGATGATGAACTCCTTGTCTTCGATCTCAAGGTTGAAGTCCTTAACTGCGTTGAATCCGTTAGGATATACCTTGTAAATGTTCTTAAGTGATAAACTTGCCATTTGAAATTACCTCCGTAGTGTATATAATCTTGTTTTTGTTCACCCTAAAAACTATTGTTATTCTACATCATTGGCATTTTTCATTCTATGTGATTATTGCTCAAAAAAATTTTTGAACTTTTGTCTAAATTGTATACATGCACAAATTTTGCAACATTTTGACGGTTTTCGAACCGTTTTCCCTTGGTTTAAACTTCCTTTTTTGTGAAACCTTCACCATACCCATTTATGTCAATAGAGTTTTTCGTCACGTTTTCGGTATATTTTATTACTTTTGCCTATTGTTTTTACTCATATATATACTTGACAAACCAGAAAAATGTAGAACAGCCGGCAAAATCTGTAACATTTTGTACTACAGTAAAAAAACTCTGCTGATATCGGTGTTTTCTATTCCGATATCAGCAGAGTTTTCTATATATTTTCTACATATTCTTCTATATCTAGTTGTTGGCTGCGTTGTCCACACCTATTACTACGACAATGTCTGCACCTGAAATGTCAACATCTGAAGCAACAGATGAGTCAATATCTGATCTGTCAGCCGTTGCCGCTCCACCCAGAAGGCTTACAAGTCCGCTCACATCATATGAATCTGATGTGTAGATAACTGTTGTTGACTGATCTCCGTTGTCATATGTTCCTATATCTACTGATGTGTATCCATCCGCTGTGAGTGTTGTCTGCCATGTAGCTGCCACACCTGACACGCCTGATGCGTTGAGCACTACTACTTTTGCATCCTTGCCATTTCCTGCATTTGCATCCTCTGTTGAAGCGTCCTGTGAGCTGTCATCCGCTGATGTGTCTGAGCTGTCTGCAGCATCGCCTGAACCTCCAAATGTAGGATCTGACGGATCTGACTCCTCAGTCACGATGCTTGTCTTATTGCCCGTGTCCGATGCGTCTGATTTCTTGCTCTTGCTGACGGTTCGTGCAAGCAGTACGAGCATGACAACTATAGCCACTGCAAGTATGATAACCGCTGCTCTGAGCATTGTATCTAAGAATAATTTCATTACTTTCTTACCCATTATATAGCCTCCATCTCAATATAAATGTATATTCTCATTTGTTAACAAAAACAACTAGAGTATACCAAAGTGCTTTTTTATTTTCAACATTTAATTCGCATGATATACTAGAATTAAATTTTTGTTCACAAATAGCGGAGGTACAGATTTGAAAACAGCGATAATAATTGGCGCCTCGACAGGCATCGGAAGAGCGACAGCACTGGCGCTTTCAAGCAAATATAACAGCATATCTATCACTTCATTCAAACACAAAGAAGAGCTTCTCTCTCTGAGAGACGAACTTATGGCAAAAGGCTGCATCTGTTACTGTGAGACCGGAGACGCCGGGGATATGGAATTTATGGAGAAGTTTATACAAAATACCATAGATCATCTCGGCAGCGACATCGATCTCCTCATCAACAATGCCGGCATATCTTATGTGGGGCTTATAAACGATATGACCGCACAGGATTTTGACAGAACCATGAAGTCAAATGTGTACTCGGTTTTCAATAGCTGCCGACTCGTGGTTCCTCACATGATCCAGCACCACAAAGGACACATAATCAATATCTCATCCGTGTGGGGAAATGTCGGTGCGTCGTGTGAGGTCGCATATTCAGCCTCCAAGGGTGCTGTAAATTCCTTCTCAAAGGCTCTTGGAAAAGAGCTTGCTCCAAGCGGTATAACTGTCAACGCCATAGCATTTGGCGCAATTGACACCTCCATGAACGGTCATCTGTCACCGGAGGAACGCCAGATGCTGGAGGATGAAATACCTGCAGGAAGAATGGCCATACCTTCTGAAGCGGCAGATTTCATTGTGCACATTGCCGAGTGTGGAGAATACCTGAATGGTCAGGTGATCACATTTGATGGCGCATGGCAATAGGTGCTTTTCATCAAATTTTACAACAGTATAGGCAATTTCGTCCAAATTTCTATTGCTTAATTGTATATATTGCATTAGAATATTTTATATATGTTATAGAATCGGGGTTATAAAATGGGATTTGGATTTGGGAAAAAGAAGAAAAATATTTCATCGGACACAACTCCCGCCGCCGCAGATATCAAGACTACTCTTGACGAGGACGGCAATGTGGAGATTGTTTCCAAAAACTTCAAGATGAAGCCGACACAAAAGCTGGCGGAGCAACCATCCAGTGAAGGGGACACTTGGATCTGCTGGGGATGCGGACAGCCTACGGATCAGGATATCTGTCCTGTCTGCGGTAAGAAACGCACAAAGTAACAACACACACACAAGGGGCTGTGAAAAAACTCGATTGAGTTTTTTCGCAGCCCTTTTTTACTTTATTGCAATGCGGTCACTGCGCATCGCTTACATTTATTTTCTCTACACTCTGCTAAAATGTGATTCCAAGAGCATTTATTATGAGTCCCCACGCAAGGCCTGCAGCATACAGCACCACTGCTATCCTTATATTCTCCACAGGTCTATGCCTGTTCATCCTAAAGAGCACCACAAGGCCTACTCCTGCACTCACCAGAAGTCCTGACATCATAGCACCCGCGCTGAGTATTCCCTGAAGATACAGCTCGGTTATTATGACTGATGCCGCACAGTTAGGAATAAGACCCACCAACGCTGCTGCCGCCTCTCCAAGCACAGGCACATCATTGAATATGCGGGCTATGGATTTCTCTCCTACAGCCTCTATGATCACATTTATCACAAGTGAGAATATAAATATAAATATCGCAATCTTTGCAGTGTGCACCAGAGCAGATCTGAATATTCCACCCTCGCAGTCGCAGTGTTCCTGTTCGCACACCTCATGGATATTCTTCTCTCCCAAATGTCCGTGGTCGTGACTGTGCTCATGGACATAGTCATGCACATGTCCCTTTCCTTTCTTCTCAGCAGCATCCTTATACACTATATTCTGTGTATGTATGGAGCTTTCTGCCGCTTTTGCAGTGTCACTGTGCACATGTCCGCCATGGTGTTCGTGTTCATCATGTCCGCCATGTCTGTGGACTGGATCTATCTTCTTTACCTGGACCGGCTTTCTCAGTCTGTCCAGCACAAATCCTACTATATAGCCTGTTATTACGGCTATGACCGCCTTTGTCGCAAGGATCTTCACTATTGTCCCCGCGCTTATCGCGTCATTTGACAGCATGATCGGCAGCATCTCGTCCGAGGTTGACATGAACACGGCTATGAGCACGCCCGCCCCTATCACGCCTCCGCTGTACAGGTTGGATGCCATAAGTGAAAATCCGCACTGTGGCACTATTCCCAGCACTCCGCCAATCAATGGCCCAAGCTTCTCTGCCTTTCCAAGCACATGTGCCTGTCGGCCTGCAGTTTTTCTCTCAAGCCACTCCATGACCACATAGGTGATGAGCAGAAACGGGATGAGCTTCACCGTATCAAACAGTGCATCCTTAAATGAATCTATAAGCAATTCCTTCATATTATAAAACACTCCTTCTCAGATCAGCACTCGTAGATATTGTACCCACAATTGTCCTGACTGAATCCAAAATACTCCTCGTTGGTCATATCCATGAAATAGCTGCATATCACCCTGCATATTCCGTTATGGCAGACAAACAGTACCGACGAATCCGGATAGGTCTCGCGGGTTTCAATTATAAGATCGTACGTTCTCCTGGCAATATCCATCATGGATTCTCCACCAGGATATCTGTATGCGAACATTCTTTTATTGTTCAGGAAATCCCTGTCGTCCCTCTGGACACCCTCATACACACCGTAATCCTGTTCTATAAGCCTTTCATCCGTAAGTACCGGCAAATGCTTTCTCTCCGCCACCGCTCGTGCTGTCTCCTGTGCCCTGGAGAGCGGCGATGCTATTATCACGTCAATAGAGCAGCTATCCAATCTCTCTGCAAGGAGCTGTGCCTGCTGAAGTCCTTTATCTGTAAGAGGGGAATCTGTCCTGCCACAGACCTTATTAAGTCTGTTCCATTCCGTCTCTCCGTGTCTTGCAACATATAACTTCATATGTTTTCTCCTTCCAGTCATATTGAATATCTGCTCTTTCTCCCAACTGTGTATTAACTACAAAAATCTCATGTCTTTATAATATTAAGCATTTTTGCAAATTAATCAACTGTTTTCGGCTATTAAAGCGTCTGTAATTATCTTCTATATGCTCATGCTGTCTGAGCTCGAACTATTGTCTTTGTTCTGTGAACTGCCATTTGCGCTGTCATTCTGCCCATTATCTGAATCACCATCCGGTCTCTGCATATTTCCATCATCTGAATTGCCACCTGGTCTCTGCATATTTCCATCATCTGAGTTGCCGCCTGGTCTCTGCATATTTCCATCATCTGAATTGCCACCTGGTCTCTGCATATTTCCATCATCTGAGTTGCCGCCCGGTCTCTGCATTCCGCCATTATCTAAATTGCCGCCCGGTCTCTGCATTCCGCCTGAGCCCTCGCTGTATGTAATATCATCCAGTGTAAATGTACTATTCTGGTCACCGACAGTCAAAGTGTAGTTATCACCCTGTTTCATGTCTGATGTGCTGATAACAACCGAGTTAAATTTCTTATCCACCCTATAGCTGAGCACCTCCTTGCCATCTGAATCAGTAAGTGTGATCGTTTCGCCGGCGTCAACCCACTCATCAAAGTTAACAAGAGCCGAGCACTGTGTGGACTCATCTCCAAATCCCTGTGCCATACCAGAACCACCCACAGCCACGATCTCGCCGCCTGTTATCGCAGCACAGATTCCGTAGTCCATCGCGCCATTGCCATTGTCCGAAGGGCCAAGTACATACACGCTGCCTCCTGTAATTCCAATGCAGCCGTTGGAGTCTATTCCATCACCGTTGGCATTTATATTTATCGTTCCTCCTGTTATAAGAATATATGCATCATTGTCGGCATCCATGTCCACTCCGCCCATACCTGGGCCGCCTCCAAAACCATCATGGTTGTCTCCCGAGCCTGAGCTGTCTCCAAAACCATCATGGTTGTCTCCCGAGCCTGAGCTGCCTCCAGCTGCATTGAAGCCGTCATCACTGGATATCACATCTATATCACCGCCAGTCACAAGGATCTTATCCCCCTCTACCCCCTCACAACTCTTAGATACATCTATATCTCCACCAGTTATTATCAGAAGTCCCTCCGCATGGAGCGCGTCATCCCCAACCGATATGTTGATGTCTCCGCCTTCTATATATACATATCCATCCTGCTGGTCGTCATTTCCCGCATGTATACCATCCTCATCACAGCTCAGGTTAAATGTTCCATCCGCAATTCTCACGCTATCCTTGCCATTCAGGCAGTGATCCTGACTGTATATGGTATAAGTACCGCCTGTAACCACCAGGTCATCCTTGGACACGATTCCATGTCCCATGTTATCCTTGACCGTCAGGCTTCCAGTGCCATTAAGTGTGAGATCACATTTGGCAAATATCACAGCGTCCACATTATTGTCATCCGTCTGGACGTAGTCTCCGGATACCATAAGACTGTTCCCTGCCCCTTCCGCCAACGTAACAAACACCTTGTCAGCGTTCTTTGCATATATAGCCGCATAGTCCGCAGCCATGATCGATACTCCGTCAAGTACAAGTTGAACCTTATCATCATCGCCCGCATCCACCACGATGGTGCCGTCTGTGAATGTCCCTGACAGAACGTATACACCGGCCGCTTTGATCGTCACCACTCCATCCTCGATCTGAACATTTGAACTATTACATGCGGCTGTCTTTCCCGATAATGTTATCTTTACAGCCTCGCTCTCATCATAGTTTCCCGCCAGATCCCGCTTCGTGAACATATCTGTTATATCTATAGCCGCATCGCTCATGGCTTCATCTATAGCCGCCTGCATTTCCTCCACAGTCATCTCTGTCTTTACACTGGTATTCTCTGCATCCGCACTGCCATTTGGGCTTTCTTTATCAGCGTCAGTCTCTGTGCTCACATCACTTGTCACCTCAGTATCTGAAGTCGAGCTTGTGCTCTGGCTGGTTGAACATCCGGCAAGCATTGCCATGCACATGGCCGCTGTCAACCCTATAGCCAGACATTTGCGGATTCCCGCTATATGTCTCATATATTTATTCTTCCTCATACGATCATCTCCTTACTAAGTATCTGCCTTATCAACTGACTTCTACAATGTCATGTCCCCCGAATCCACCTGTGCCAGCATGATCTCAAGGTTGCCATTTCTCACTCTGAGGTTATCTATCATATCCTTCTGATTTGTGTGCTTCTTAAGCTTCACCACATATGTAAGCTTGAACAGGCTTCCCATGTTGGTCGTCTTCACATTTATCAGTCTGTAACTGTCTGTACAGTCGGCAAGTATCTCATCAAATGCCTCTGTATAGTCGAGATTTTCAGGCACGGTGATCTTCAGGGCTCTCTCTTCATCCCTTCCGCCGCCAAATCCAGTAAGGTTGCAAATGAACATCGCTCCGCCTAGTATGGCGGCAAATAATACTGCATATCCTATAAATCCCATTCCGGTCACAAGTCCAGCTCCCATCGCAAGGAATATGGCGCATATCTCCTTTGCCGAACCTGGAACCGATCTGAACCTTACAAGGCTGAATGCACCTGCCACAGCAACACCCGCGCCAACATTGCCATTTACCATCATGATCACCACGCACACAACCGCAGGTATAAGTGCCAATGTCACCAGAAAACTCTGGGTGTATTTACTTCTGAATGCGTAAACCAACGCAAGGAATACTCCTATTATAAGGGATACCGCTATGCAGATCAGAAACTCCTGCACTGATATCGTTGTCGCCGTTCCAAATATACTGTCAAATAATCCTGTCATCTTCTATCTCCTCCTGTCTATGTTTGCCACTTTATCATTTACATAATTCGTCTTTTTTAGTTTCTGGCTTTAAATGTATATGATCCACTTATGTCAGCCTACCATCTGTTTATACGCCTCTCCATACTTTGAAAATGACGTCTTGTATGCTCCATACTTTGTGAGCAGATGTGACAGCCACAGCGGGAACCCGCCTGACATCTTGATTTCCATCAACACCTTATATTCTGGTATGACCTTGTGCCCATATGGTTCTTTCTGAAGTGTCAGATCGTCATTCTGCCACAGTATATTGTAATCAAACGTGATCCTGAGCTCCGGATCATCTATTCCTTTGTAGGAATTTCTCTCATACGAGAGAACCACCGCAGGCTCCAGATCCTTGTACACCTGCATGAAGTAATCTATCTCCCTTCCTATCTGACAATCCTCGTGCAGCGGCTGACCGCCCACCAGATAATCCATGGCCTCCTGTTCAGGCACCTCCAGCCTCCTTTTGTACACAACAGATTTGTATTTCTTCTTGAGCTCGATAAAAACCTCTGAATCGTCATCCGGGACTCCATAGCTTCTGAGCCTGAGCTTCTCTTTGTAAACCGGCTTTTCTATGGAGTCTCTGATGAGCCTGTGGGAAGGAGTGTCAAAATATATGTTAATGATCTGGCTATGTGCAAACCTGTCCGGCTGCATATACCTTATCATTTCGCTCATTATCTGCTCGTACTGTTCTCTATCTAACATGTACTTAAGTTCATATCTTTTAAACGTGTTGTCTGCCATAAGCATCATCCTTTCTTTACCTTATTCCCTCTTGATGATGCTATAATAGCCTGTAAAACTTAAACGAACTTTAAATATAAAAAATTGTCTTCGGTGACTCCTGTTGGTGTGTATTCTCTACGTTGTATATCCAATCGGTAGTGCCGGCGACCGAACTTTGACGCTTCTGTGCCGCCGCAGAGAGCTAGGCGCCCTTATCGTGCTTGGCGCGGCGTGCACGATGGAAGCAAAGTCAAAGTGAGGGTAGACATATACAACATAGAGATTACACCAACAGGAGTCACCGAAGACAACTGCAACGCAAAAACGCCCATCTGCGGATCACTCCACAGATGGACGTCTATAGTCTTATATTATAATCTTATGTCTAGTTGATTTGAAGATGTGGCTCTCGCCAAATGCTTATGATTAGCAAACACCCTGAGCAAGCATAGCGTCAACAACCTTCTCGAAGCCGGCAATGTTAGCACCTGCAACATAGTCTGTGTTTCCGCCAACTGTCATGTTGTATCTCTTTGCTGCATCTGAGATGTTAGCGTAGATTGTCTCCATGATTCCCTTGAGCTTGCCATCAACTTCCTCGAATGTCCATGAAAGTCTCTCGCTGTTCTGGCTCATCTCAAGAGCTGATGTAGCAACACCACCTGCATTTGCAGCCTTACCACCAACGAAGAGAACACCATTCTCCTGAAGGTACTTAGTAGCCTCAAGAGTTGTAGGCATGTTAGCGCCCTCTGTTACTGAGATAACGCCGTTTGCAACAAGCATCTTAGCATCGTCAAGGTTAAGCTCGTTCTGTGTAGCACATGGAAGAGCAAGGTCACACTTGATTGACCATACGCCGTGATCATTTGCATCCTTCTTTACATGGTACTCAGCTGATGGTCTAGCAGCAGCATAAGCATCAAGACGTGCTCTCTTAACTTCCTTAACTTCCTTAAGAAGTGCAACATCGATTCCTTCTGGATCGTAGATCCAACCTGTAGAATCTGAACATGTAATACACTTAGCACCTAACTGATGTGCCTTCTGGATTGCGTAGATTGCAACATTACCAGCACCTGATACTGCACAAGTCTTGCCTGCGATATCAATGTCATGATCCTTTAACAGTGCGTTTGTAAGGTAAAGCAGTCCGTAACCAGTAGCCTCTGTACGAGCAAGTGATCCACCATATGTAAGTCCCTTACCTGTGAGAACTCCCTCGTATGATCCACGGATTCTCTTGAACTGACCGAACATGAAACCGATCTCTCTAGCGCCTGTTCCGATATCTCCAGCTGGAACATCGACATCAGCACCTATATACTTACAAAGCTCTGTCATGAAGCTCTGGCAGAATGCCATGATCTCTCTGTCTGACTTACCCTTAGGGTCGAAGTCTGAACCACCCTTACCACCACCGATTGGAAGTGTTGTAAGTGAGTTCTTGAAAACCTGCTCGAAACCAAGGAACTTAATGATACCAAGGTTTACTGATGGATGAAGTCTGAGACCTCCCTTGTATGGTCCAATGGCATTGTTGAACTGTACACGGAAACCTCTGTTGACCTGTACCTGTCCGTTGTCATCTACCCATGGTACTCTGAACATGAGCTGTCTATCTGGCTCTGTGATTCTCTCGAGGATAGCATTCTTTCTGTAAAGCTCCTCATTTGCCTCGATACAAGGTCTGAGTGAATCAAGAACCTCTGTTACTGCCTGTAAGAACTCAGGCTGATCTGCATTCTTCTTCTGTACTATCTCGAGTACTTCATCAACATATGACATAGTAAAAATCCTCCTAAACTGATTATATATCGTGACCTGTTAATTATTTTCTGACCACGCTCCCTATTATAGTATAGGAAATTAAAATTGTAAAGAAAAAACTTGTGAAATCTAAGTATTTTTTTGTTTTTGCTTAATTTTCCCCTGTTTTTATCAATTAAGCTTATTATTTATAAACATTCTTCTTGTTTTGGGGTATTTCCCGCTGAGTTAAACGTCTAAAGTCTTTTCGACACAGTTTTCACTTTTTACTTCTTCTCCTCATCGTGGTGAAGATCATTCTTCCAGTATCTGCATCTGTGCTTTACATTTGTGGAGAATACGATCTGAGTCTTTGTCTTGCCAAATCTCTGAAGTTCACCAACAAAATGATCGAGATCTGCTGTTGTCTTGAAACGTACCTCAATGAGCATTGAGTAATCTCCTGTCACACAGTTGCACTCCACAACATTTAACACGCTGTCTATATATGGATAGAACTCAGCCTTCTGCTCAGGTGAAACCTCCAGATTGATAAATGCCTTGATATAATGACCCATAGCCTCCGGGTTGAGCTTGGTCGTAAATCCCTCAAGCACGCCCTCGGCAAGCATCCTGTCTATTCTTGTTCCAACTGCTGTAGGTGACATGGACACCTCAGCGCCTATATCCTTGAGTGATACACGTGCATTGTCCTGAAGCATGGCAAGTATCTTCTCATCCACCTCATCCAGTCTGTAGTATATCAGTTCTTTCTTTTCCATAAGATGTCTTCTCCTTCTCACTTTCTAAGGCAATTACAATATTATCCTACATAACCGCAATTGTCCTTTTCCCTATTCAAGCACCTTATCTCGTGGTGCAACTTGTGTTTCACAATCATATTAGCATATTTACTTAAGATTATAAATGTGTAGTGTCATTATATACCCTGCTCTGCGCAAATTACAACCTGATTTTTATGTATATTTACCGTTATACTCAACCTGGATTTTTACCCATAAGTTTTCGTCATTTTACGATATAATTATCCTCAAGCCAGTGCGCCACCCCATCCTCATCATTTGATGATATAACCGATGTGGCATACCTTTTTAGCTGTTCATCAGCATTTTGCACTGCGTAGCTTTCGTCAGCAAGTTCAAACATATCTATATCATTCCTGCCATCTCCAAAGGCAACCACCCTGTCGCATTCCAGAAGTTCCTGCAACTGTTTTATTGCATTTGCCTTAGATGCTGCAAACGGCATGATCTCCAGCCATTGTTCATCTGTATAAATGTCTTTCTGATATACACAGTGAAATTTATCCTTATACTTATCGTACAACGGTTTTAATTTTTCCGGACTGTCAATGCAGGTTATGTAGAAAATATCTCCCACTTTCAAGTTCTCTGCTGACTTTACGATATTTGTCCTGACATCCCCCTGCCTGCTGAGCAGGAATTTCTTCATACCATCTGTGCACAGCTCCGGAACATACGAAAATTTCTCCTTGCCATCTATCCGCGCATACACTATCGGAAATATCTGATTACCGAACAGATCGTCAAGCACTGATCCTACCGATTCATCAAAGTAATTTGCAGCAAGGACTTCACCGGTAACATTGTCTACGATAAACGCCCCATTGTATACGATCAGTGGAATTTCTGCCCGCAGTCCGCTTGTCACCTTCTTAGCTGTGATAAGGGAGCGCGCCGTGGCATAAGAGAATATCATTCCTCTATCTGTCAGATTATTGATTACACTGTTTGTATACTCGGATGTGGTCTCATCGCTGCGAAGAAGCGTACCGTCCAGATCTGATACATATAAAGTTTTCATGTTGTCACCCACCTATCACAATTTTTCTGCAATACTTACTATATTTCTACAACTCACACATTTTCATACAACGTGCATTATTTCTTATAATGCTTTCGTTTTCCCACAATTCACTCGATTTCCTACTACCCACTAGATTTTCAATTTTCTACTACATACTAGTTTCCATAACACTCTATCTTCTGTACAGGATTTCCACATCGCCGTCCACGAATCCAGCGGCAACAGCCTCGTACTTCTTAAGTTTCTCAGCATATTTTCCTTCTGTGAGATACTTTCTGATCATCTCACAGGAAATATCAAGTATCTTCTCCCAGCCTACACCCTGCTGCCATTCGTACAGATCTTCCCCTGTCGTGAACTCCTCGTAACAATTCCAGTCCTCGTCCTCCTCGTCAAAATAAGTTGAACTTATCAACTGGATCGACCAATGCAAGTCCACCTCTTCATATATATTGAAGTTGATCGCCATCCCCGGCAGCGGCATATTCTCGTCCAATATCCGGTCTAACCATTTTGCAAATTCATCGTACATATCGTTTCCCCCTGTTCGTCACGTTTTTTCCTACAAGTCTTTACTGTTATTTCTATGTTCAACCTTCTAATCCTTCTCATATATAAATATCGTATCTCCTATGGTGCATTTCAGATATTTTCCATCTATCGTGCCCGTTGAAAAGCTAAGAGTATCCGTCATCTTAAAGTTGTACTGATTATCCCCCGTCTGTTCCACCTGCAGATTGATAGTCTTATCCCCCATCGCCTTACCGGAATAGTAAAATGTTGCAGTATCACCACTTATTTCATAGATCTCTTTTGTGTCCTCACCCTTGACCTTATACGTCTTGCCATCTGATGTCTCACTTTTTACAAGCACCCATTTTCCATCCAGCGTCTCAGTCTTACCACACGCTGTAAACGCAAACACACATACCACTACCAGTATCACTGATATCATTTTCTTTATATTCCCCAATTTATTTCCTCCCTTTTGAATATCTGTCATCTAAGTTATTTTATCAAAAAAGGCTGATGTAAAGTATTCCCTATACACATCAGCCTCGTTTTATGACTCTATATGATTATTACTTGTTGTTCTTGATGTACTCATCAATTCCCTTTGCACCAGCTCTGCCAGCTTCCATTGCAAGGATAACTGTTGCAGCACCTGTTACGGCATCACCACCGGCATATACGCCTTCCTTGGTCGTCTGTCCGTTTGCCTCTTCTGCAACGATACACTTCCACTTGTTTGTCTCAAGTCCCTCTGTTGTAGATGAGATAAGTGGGTTTGGTGAAGTTCCAAGTGACATGATTACTGTGTCAACGTCCATTGTGAACTCTGAATCTGGAATCACAACAGGTCTTCTTCTGCCTGATGCGTCTGGCTCACCGAGCTCCATCTTCACACACTTCATACCGCATACCCAGCCGTTCTCATCCTCAAGGATCTCTGTTGGGTTTGTGAGGAGATCAAATATGATTCCCTCTTCCTTAGCATGATGAACCTCCTCAACTCTGGCTGGGAGCTCCTCCTCTGAACGTCTGTATACGATATGCGTCTCAGCGCCAAGTCTGAGTGCTGTTCTTGCTGCATCCATAGCAACATTTCCACCACCGACAACGGCAACCTTCTTACCTCTCATGATAGGTGTATTTGAATTCTCGTCAAATGCCTTCATGAGGTTGCTTCTTGTGAGGTACTCATTTGCTGAGAATACGCCGTTGGCATTCTCGCCTGGGATACCCATGAACTTAGGAAGTCCTGCACCTGATCCGATGAACACTGCGTCAAATCCCTCATCCTCAAGGAGTGAGTCGATTGTGACTGACTTTCCTACTACTACATTTGTCTCTATCTTAACACCAAGTGACTTGATGTTCTCGATCTCCTTGGCAACTACCTTCTCCTTTGGAAGACGGAACTCTGGAATTCCGTATACGAGAACTCCGCCCGGCTGGTGAAGTGCCTCGAATATAGTTACATCGTAACCCATCTTTGCAAGATCTCCGGCTGCTGTCACACCTGAAGGGCCTGATCCGATGACTGCCACCTTGTGACCATTCATCTCCTTTGCAGGCTCTGGCTTGATTCCGTTCTCACGGGCCCAGTCAGCAACAAATCTCTCAAGCTTACCGATGGATATCGCCTCGCCCTTGATTCCTCTGATACACTTCTGCTCACACTGTGTCTCCTGTGGACATACACGGCCACATACAGCAGGAAGTGCTGATGACTCGCTGATGATCTTGAATGCCTCAGCGAAGTTGCCTTCCTTGACCTGAGCTATAAATCCAGGGATATTGATAGATACAGGACAGCCATTCATACATGGGGCGTTCTTACATCCTATACATCTTGAAGCCTCAGCCATAGCCTCCTCTTCATTATATCCGTAACAAACCTCTTCAAAATTCTTTGCACGTACCTGTGGCTCCTGCTCGCGAACCGGCACTCTCTTCCAAACATCTACTTCTATAGCCATTACTTGTCACCTCCACAGTTTCCACATCCGCCATGATGTGTATCGCCCTCTTTTGCTGCAAGGAATGCTCTGCCCTCTGCAGTCTTGTAGAGCTGCTGACGCTGCATAGCCTCCTCAAAGTTCACCTTGTGACCATCGAACTCTGGTCCGTCTACACACGCAAACTTAACCTCTCCGCCTACTGTTACACGGCAGGCACCACACATTCCTGTTCCGTCTACCATGATAGGGTTAAGGCTGACAACTGTAGGGATCTCAAGCTCCTTTGTGAGCTTACATACGAACTTCATCATGATCATAGGTCCGATGGCAACACATACATCATACTTGTTGCCAGCGTCTACAAGTTTCTGTATCTCATTTGTAACGACACCCTTGCTTCCATATGAACCGTCATCTGTTGTGATATACAGGTTGCCGGCTACCTTCTTCATCTTGTCCTCAAGAATGATGAGTGACTTGTTTCTTCCTCCGATGATGACATCAGCATCGATGCCCTGCTCATGGAGCCACTTTACCTGTGGGTATACAGGTGCTGTTCCAACACCACCTGCAACGAAGAGGATCTTCTTTTTCTTGAGTTCTTCTATATCCTCCTTGCAGAACTCTGATGGACATCCAAGTGGTCCAACGAAATCCGCAAATGAATCTCCAACCTTCTTATTCTTCATCATCTCTGTAGCAGCTCCAACTACCTGGAATACTATAGTGATGGTTCCGTCCTCTCTTGAGTAATCGCAGATAGTGAGAGGGATTCTCTCTCCATCCTCAGAACCTCTGACAATTACAAACTGTCCCGGAAGACATTTATTTGCAACTCGTGGTGCAACCACGTCCATGAGGTATATGGTCTCTGTCAACTGTTCAACCTTAGTAATCTTATACACTCTGTGCTCCGTCCTTTCCGACAGCCAAATTCTGACTGTTATGATCATTTTATTCTGTAAATGGGTGCAAACGCCCCTATTTATACACGTACGTACTTAATTTAGCAAAAAATATCAACAAAATCAAGGTATATGTAAAAATAGCACTGTTCTAAAAATGATCCTCAGGTGCAAAAAATCCCGCCAAAAGAGAAAATTTTCTCTCTGGCAGGGACTATTATATCTTACTTTATATTACTGTCTCTTTCTCTTCGCCTTGGCCTTGAGTGCTTCCTCTTTCCGTCTCTCGTTCTCCTGAATTATAAGCTTCTTCATTCCCTCCAGCTTTTTCTGGTTCAGCCTTATCTGCTCAAGCTCGCTCTCCGCTGCCTGCTGTGCCTCTTTGCTCTGGAAGGTGACAAACTTGTCAAATGCTCCCGGATAGGCAAATGTCTTTTCTACATTATTATAAGAAAATACAATTCTTATATGGCTTCCATCACATTCCATCACACTGCCTTCACCAAACTTCACATGGTTTACTTTTTCATTCTCAAACATTATTACATCCTCCTATCCATATTATTTCCATCTACAATACTGTTAAAACAAACTCACTAAAATTACGATATGATGCACCTGTCTGTTTCGATCTGCAAGGCTGACTCTGTTCACTATGTGTTCTTCCTGCTACTAATTATACTGTAACAAAAAAATCGGCACTTTTTCCAGTTAAAAATGCCGACTTTTTTTATTTTCGTGAAAATAGTCACTACGAGTCATGGTTTTTGTTCATTATTGATTTCTCAAACACATGAACCATACAAAAATGTACTCATATTTTTACCAAGCCATATTGTGCACTTTTATCTATCTTGCATTTGCTTTGAGAAGTTCCGCAACCTCCGTCTCTGTTGCAAGTGAGAGTGCCTTTGCTGCCAACTCATCTGCTTCAGCCTTCGACCACTTGGCTATCGTTCCTCTTGTCGCAAGGACTGAAGTGGCACTGACTGAAAACTCTCCCAGTCCAAATGATATGAGGAGAGGTATGAGCAACGGATCTGCTGCCGCCTCACCGCACATGCCTACCATGATGCCCGCTGCATTTGCCGCCTCGATGATATTCTTCATGGAGCGGAGAACTGCAGGATTGTAGGACGAGTACAGATACGCAACCTTTGCATTGCCTCTGTCGACCGCCATGGTGTACTGTGTCAGGTCATTTGTGCCTATACTGAAGAAGTCTGCCTCCTTTGCGAGCAGGTCTGCTATGAGACTTGCCGCAGGCGTTTCTATCATTGCACCGACCTGGATATCCTTATTGTATGCTATATTCTCTGCATCAAGCTCAGCCATGAGCTCCTTAACAAGAGCCTTCACGCTTCTGATCTCATCAACACATGTGACAAGCGGTACCATGATCTTGATATCGCCAAATGCACTTGCGCGGAGAAGTGCCCTCAGCTGTACTCTGTATGAATCTTTATTCCGCAGACAATATCTCACTGCTCTGAAACCTAAGAACGGATTGTCCTCTTTCTCAAGTCCAAGGTATGGGATATCCTTGTCACCACCCACATCAAGGGTTCTGATGATGACTTCTCTGCCCTCCATGGTCTCGGCAGCCGCCTTGTACGCCTGGAACTGCTCTTCCTCAGATGGGAGCTCCGATGCGCCCATGAACAGGAACTCTGTTCTGAAAAGGCCAACGCCCTCTCCATCACATGCAGCAACCTGCTTTGCATCCTCCGGATTACCGATATTGCCATACAAATGTACCTTTGCGCCATCAGCTGTGACTGTGTCTTTGCCTCTATATACCTCAAGAAGAGCCTTGTCACTTAAGTACTTCTCTCTCTTTGCCTGATATTCATCTACCTCTTCCTGGGACGGATCAAGTATGCAGATTCCATCGCATCCGTCAACTACTGCTGTCATTCCATCTGAAACCATGTCAACTATTCCATCCACGCTGAGTACCGCCGGTATCTCAAGTGCTCTCGCAAGAATAGCTGAGTGGGATGTCTTGCCGCCAACCGCAGTGATGATTCCTGCCACATTCTCCTTGACGATTCCTGCTGTCATGGAAGGGGTGAGATCCTCAGCCACAAGGATAGTTCCAGCTGGAACCTCTGATATGTTCATGTCCGGCGTGCCAGTAAGTATCTTGAGCATTCTCACCTTGATGTCGCCGATATCCGTTGCTCTCTGTCTTGTGAGCTCATCATCCGCCATCTGGAACATTCCGGCAAACATATCGCATGTGCTCTCAAATGCAGCCTCTGCACAGGTTCCGCTCATAATCGCGCCCTTTGTGATCTCATCCATCCCCGGATCTGTGAGGAGCAGTATGTGCCCCTCAAGGATCTCCGCATTGTGCTCTCCGACACTCTCCTTCATGGCCTCTGCCATGGCATGTGTCTTCTCTGTAAATGCTGCAACTGCATCGTCATATCTCTTAATCTCTGCATCTGTATCTGTGATTGTTCTGTTCTCATATTCCGGCTTTGCGTCAGATATGATCACAACCTTTCCAACGCCGTAGCCGGCTGAACCCGCGATTCCTTTATTCATAAGAAAACCTCCAATTATTCTCTATACAACAAATGGTACTCAATCTGAGTACCATTTGTCCGTAACATTTACTGAAGTCTGATATCAGATTTCACTTATCATTTCCCTGCTGCGACGTCAGAACATCTACATGTCCTACTCGCCGAATCCTGACTCGATGAGCTCAACTGCCTTTGCAAGAGCCTCCTTCTCGTCTGCACCGTCACACTCTACTGTAACCTCAGCACCACACTTGATGCATGCTGCGATGATGAGCATTACGCTCTTGGCATTGATCTTCTTGCCTGCTACATCGAGAGTTACTGCGCATGAGAACTTTGTCATCTCCTTTGCAAATACTCCTGCTGGTCTCATGTGAAGTCCCTGTTCATTTACTACTTTTACTGTCTGTGCTACCATAATAATCTTCTCCTTTTCTAATACGGGCCGCAATGATCATTATACGACTGCAAGTGATTGTATATATCATTTGCAGAATTTGTGTTACATAAGCGGCCCTTGTTTTGTTTAATAATATATTGTGACTTGTAATTATCTGCTTTATGGTTCTGTTTCTTATCAACCCTCGGATTTAGCAGAATTTTGTAAAAACATTTGATCTGCATTTTTCTGTTATATGGTATCACAGCCAGATGTTCCCCACACCTTTTTCGTTATTCCATATATCCGACAGATTTTCACAAACCCCAATTGTATAAATTATAACATTCTGTCGTTTTTTGTGCATTACTTTTGTGCATTTTTTACTCCTGCACGTTTCTCTTGATAAGACCGAGCATGATACATGTGATCACTGATCCTACAAGCCATGAGAAGATGTATGGTAACCAGTTGCCTACGGTTGCGAATACAAAGATTCCGCCGTGAGGTGCCATCAGTGTACATTTGAATGCTGCTGACATTCCACCTGCAACTGCTGCGCCTACGAGTGTACATGGTATTACGTGGAGTGGATCTGCTGCTGCAAATGGTATTGCACCCTCTGTGATGAATCCACATGACATTACAATATTTGATACTGTTGAGTTTCTCTCTGCCTTTGTGAACTTCTTAGGGAAGAAGATACATGCAAGAGCAATTCCAAGTGGAGGTACCATACCACCTACCATAACTGATGCCATTGAGATATAGCATGCCTGAACTGCTGGATCTGAGAGCTGTGCGCCGCCTGCGACAAGCTCTGACGCTGTTGCGAGAACCATTGTTCCGTATACATAAGCTGCCTTGTTTATAGGACCGCCCATGTCTATCGCCATCATACCGCCGAGGATGATTCCAAGTGGGATGAGAAGATTTTTATTTGCAAGGGCTGTCAGCATATCTGAAAGTCCTGTATTGATCAATCCAATAATCGGATTGAGTACAAATATCATAAGTACTGCAACTATAAACATACCAACAAGTGGATATATAAGTGTTGGCTTGATTCCCTCCAGTGACTTAGGGAATTTGGAGCAGATCTTTCTAAGAAGAAGAACTACATATCCTGCAAGGAAACCTGCTGCGATACCGCCGAGGAAACCTGATACTGTATTTCCGCCGCCTTCTGCGACGAATCCAAACTTTGATATAAATGACTGGAAGCCGCCAAGGTTATCTCCTGCCCATACATAACCGGACAAGGCTGCATTTCCGGAAGATGCCAGGATACCGCCGAGGAAACCAACCGCAAGTCCAGGTCTGTCTGCTATAGACTCTGCTATAAATCCTGCAAGCACCGGAACCATCACGCCCATCGCCAGGCCACCGGCATACTTGAAGAATGCTGAGAGCGGGGTCATGGAACCGAAGTTGGATCCACCTGTTGCACCAAATCCGCAAAGTGTATCTATAAGGAATGCAAGAGCTGTGAGGATACCACCGCCGATTACGAATGGGAGCATGTGTGATACTCCGTTCATAAGATGCTTGTATATTCTGCTTCCCACACTGCCATTTGCACTGCTTGACTCTTTTCTGCCGCCCTCCTCGTGGTGAACAGGAACCTGACCATCCACGATCTTCTGTATAAGCTCCTCAGGCTTGTGTATTCCGTCTGCCACTCTTGTGAAAAGAACCGGCTTTCCATCAAATCTTGCTGTTTCAACACTCTTGTCAGCTGCAACTATGATACCATCACAGTTTGCGATCTCTTCATCAGTAAGTATATTTTTTGCTCCGCCTGAGCCATTTGTCTCAGCCTTTAAGGCATATCCCATCTTGGCGCCGGCCTTCTCAAGTGCCTCAGCTGCCATATATGTGTGAGCTATTCCTGTAGGACACGCTGTAACGGCAAGCACTCTAAAGCCTTTCTTCTCAGGAGCCTTCTCAACTGCCTTTTCCTCAGGCTTCTCTGCTGTCTCCTCTGGGAACTTTGCGTTCTCATATTTGTCAACGACTGCAAGGAATGCATCCTTGTCTGCTGCCTTCAGAAGCTCTGCTCTGAAGTCCTCATCCATGAGGAGCATAGACAGTCTTGAAAGTACCTCAAGATGTACATCTGATCCGCTCTCTGGTGCTGCGATCATGAAGAACAGGTTTGATGGCTGTCCGTCAAGTGAGTCGTAATCAACTCCATCTGGAACTGTCATAGCTGCAAGTCCAGGTCTCTTGACTGCCTTGTTCTTGGAGTGAGGGATCGCTATTCCTTCTCCTATAGCTGTTGAGCCCTCTTCCTCTCTCTTAAGTATTCCTTCTTTGTATGTTTTCTTGTCTGAGATGTTGCCTGCTGCATCGTGCAGGTTTACAAGGTAGTCGATCGCTGCATCCTTTGAATCTACCTTTACACCCAGAGCAATGCTTTCCTTTGATAAAAGCTCTGTGATTCTCATAAGCGTAACCTCCTCTTAAATAATCAGCCGCATCCACATATGCTGCTGTGCGATATCTGAATCTCCTAAGTATTCCCTCTCACGACGGAACACGTACGTTTTACTATAACTGCTTGTAGAGTTCTTCTACTTTGTCCGCTGTGGCAAGGCCTTCTGAAAATGCTGTGGCACTTCCGGTTGCTGTTCCTCTCTTCAGCGCTTCCATGTAATCGTGATCCTTCAGGTAGCTTGCTGTAAAACCTGCCACCATAGAATCACCTGCCCCTACTGAGTTCACAACTGTTCCCTTTGGAACTCCGATCTTGTGAACCTCTCCTGTCTCTGTGATAAGTATTGCTCCATCCCCTGCCATGGATATGAGTACATTTCGTGCACCCATGACCTGAAGCTTCTTCGCATACTCAACGATCTCGTCATCGCTCTTTAAGACTACTCCGAACATCTCGCCAAGCTCATGGTTATTCGGCTTGATGAGGAATGGACGAAACTTCAATACATTGAGCAGAAGATCCTTTGTCGCATCCACCACGATGTCGATGTTCCTGTTCATAAGCTTCTCCATGATCTGCTCGTATATGTCAGATGGAAGTGAAGCAGGGATGGTTCCCGCAAGTATCAGGCAATCTCCCGACTGGAGCTTGTCCAGCTTGTCAAACATCTGCTGAAGCTCATCTTTCTTAATGTCGGGTCCCTGTCCGTTGATCTCCGTCTCCTGTTCTGCCTTGATCTTGACATTTATCCTGCTGAGACCATTCTTCAGCTGGATAAAATCCGTCTTAACTCCCATGGCCTTGACTCCGTCCTCAATCTCCTTACCGGTAAATCCAGCAACAAAACCGAGAGCTACGGAATCAACTCCTATGTTCTTAAGTACGGTTGAGACATTGATACCTTTGCCGCCATAGAATATGGCTTCTGACTTACTTCTGTTCACCATTCCAAGCTCAAGGCTGTCCATCTTGACAACATAATCGAGCGCCGGATTGAATGTCACCGTATAAATCATTATCTGAGTACCTCCTTTACAACTGTGGCGTCTATGTACTTATCATTTACAAGTCTGTCAGTGATAATACAGGCTTTTTCGATTGCTGCAAATGTCACTGCCGTCACCTTGTCGAACTTGCTGCTGTCAGCAAGGACTATGCTCGCATAAGATCTGTTCACCGCTTCCATCTTCACCATAGCCTCTTCCACATCAACCGTTGTGAATCCGTAATCCATATGGATTCCATTCGTTCCAAGAAAGCACTTTGTGAAATTGAACTTTTTCATGGAATTGACTGCCTCGGCTCCGATGATCGCCTCTGTGATCGGCTTTACAAGTCCGCCTATCATATACGTTCTGAGGTTCTTCTTGAGAAGCCGCTTGGCATGTGCTATTCCATTGGTGACAAATGTGGCATTTGTTTCGCCGATATAGTCGATCATGAGCGCCGTGCTGGTTCCTGCATCTATAAATATGAAATCTTCATCATTGATCATCGTTGCCGCATATTTTGCAATGGCACTTTTCTCTTCGACGTTGAGCTGTGCCTTGGCTGAAACCGGTGCCTCATTAGTGATGTATTCATGCTCGATCGCCTTGGCGCCACCATGGAATCTCTTGATCTTACCCATATCGTCCAGAGCTATCAAATCTCTTCTTATAGTAGATTCGGACGCTCCCGTGATCTCCGTGAACTCTGCAACTGTCATAGACTTTTTCTCTTTCAGTGCTTCTAAAATCGCCGTGTATCTGTCCTCTGTCATCATAATAATTGCCTCCTGCCTTTTAAGTATGTCTCCTGTATATGTGTTTTTCGTGTTTGTGTATTTTCTTTTTTCGTGGCTTTTCAGAATGCATATATCTGCATCCGGTGCTTTTAAATTTTCTTTAGGATAACATATTTTTTGACTGTTTTCAATTATTTGTGATTGTTTCAAGGTGGTTTTCACTTGATTTCAGTCACTTTCAATCAATCTATATGCATAATATCATCGCAAATGAAGATTGTCAATCATTATTCTGCATATTTTTGAAGTTTTTTGAATTATTTTGATTGTTTTTGACTATTTGCAGGTTTGGTACTCGTTTTGCAGCTTCCAGCACACAAAATAAGACACAGACCAAATCTGATCCGTGCCTTACTCTGCGTTATCAATCTATGATTATTCTGCCACATCCGCAGGATTGACATGCACCATCACATGCTTTACCTTTGGAAAATTCTTCTCTATTCCCTCATGGACCTCTTCCGCTATCTCATGCGCATGTCTTAATGTATATGAACCGTTTACACCTATCTCCACATCTACATATATTTTGTTGCCAAATATCCTTGTGTGGAGAAGATCAACACTGAGAACTTCTTTCTGGGCGAGCACAAAATCCCTCATCTCTTTCTCTGTCTCTTCATCGCATGAGTGATCCACCATCTTATCCATGGCATCCTTGAAGATATCGTATGCCGCCTTAGCTATGAATACAAAGATAACAATACTTGCAATGGAATCCATAATCGGGAATCCCATCATCGCACCACCGATACCGACAAGCGCGCCGACCGATGACAGCGCATCTGATCGGTGATGCCATGCATCTGCCATAAGTGCGCTTGAATCTATCTTCTTCGCATAGTGTCTTGTGTACCAGTACATTATCTCCTTTGTGACAATGGATACAACAGCCGCCACCAGTGCCAGCATCCCCGGTTTCTGCAGGCTTTGGTAATTGCCACCGATTATGTCCTTAACCGCCTGCGAGCCGATCTTGATACCGGTATACAGCAGCACTATAGACAACACGATCGCTGCCACACACTCAAGCCTCTCATGGCCGTAAGGATGCTCCTTGTCGGATTCCTTCGACGCTAGTTTTACTCCAATTATCACTATTATGGTGCTGAACACGTCTGATGCTGAATGTACCGCATCACTTATCATTGCATTTGAATGTGCAAATATTCCCGCAAATAATTTGAATACTGACAACAGTACGTTCTGTACTATCGTTATAAACGATACTTTATTTGCAACCTTTTTAAACTCATCCTCTGATACGGCAGATGCCGCCATCGTGTTTATTTTGTTTGCGCTTTCCATATAATCAGCCATCCTTTCCTAATGAACACCAGTCTATTGATAATCACCTTAATCAAAAGACCGATGCTGTGCGATCAATAAATTTCAGAAAGCTCTTATCACTAAATATATGTGGGAGATTTTATAGAATGTCTAAAAGAGTATAAAAAAACACCCACGACTCAGTATTAGTAACTACTGTCCCGTGGATGTAAAGATTCCACTGCCATGATGGCCCGACTCCTTGGCTTACACCAATGGTCTGCTCAGTTTGTACTGTAGATTTATATGCAGTGCAAAGAGTTAATTTAGGTTACCATCTATGGCAGTCTATGTCAATATTTATTTTCAGATCAAAACTCTTTTTCAAAACTGAACTTAATATCCTTGAGATCAAGTCCATTCGATTTCACATACAGTCGGAGCACATTGAATCTGCCGTAAAATTTGACCTCTTTCCTGATCACAACATCCTTGCCGTCAGTTCCGTTAAATGTGAAGTTGCTCACAGGGAATCCGTTGAAAAACAGGGTACACGGCAGCTGGGCAAGCTTTTCGAGTGTCGAGCTTCCCCTCAGGCTCACCTCATACTCTCCCGGATGTTCAACATCAAGGGCTATGACATAATTCGTGTCGGCGGTGCTGGCCTTCTCTGTCAGATCTATAAGTATGTCTCTGTCGACATTGATGTATTCCACATCATCAATTGAAAAATCGTCCGCCTGCTTTGGACGGTTTATTATCTCTACCTCTACAGGCTCTCCCACAAGACGCTTAAATGCATTCGTATTCATGGCAAAGTTACACACATTCTTTGCAATTCTCTGAAGCTCAGCTCTCAATATACGTCCGTCCTGAAGTGCCTCTATGACATTATCTCCGCCCATGTTCTTCGAGCCGTCCGGGCAGCACATATACATGTCATTCTGTGCCTGTATCATAGTCGCAAAGTCATTTGCATCCGGCTCCATACCCCTGCGGTTGATGGATGCCCACCAATCTGTCATGACCACGCCTGTAAATCCCCACTCATTTCTGAGTATCGTGGTATTCAGATCATAACTTCCTGCGGTGTAGAGACCATTTACCAGACCATATGTTGTCATAACAGAGTCGGCATATCCTGACTTGACAGCTATCTCAAATCCCTTCAGGTATATCTCCCTGAGTGCCCTCTGGGAGATGACCGAGTCAGTTGTATGGCGGTGATACTCCTGATTATTTCCGCAGAAATGCTTGATCGTTCCGGACACGCCGCTGGACTTAAGTCCCTCTAACTGTGCAGTTGCGATGGAACCCGTAAGGTATGGATCCTCGGAGAAATACTCAAAGTTTCGTCCATTAAGCGGGTGACGTTGGATATTCATTCCCGGTCCAAGAAGAACCTCAACCTTATTTGCTGTCATCTCAAGTCCGAGAAGTGCATACAGTCTGGTGTTCAATTCTTTGTTAAATGAACATCCGCACAGAGTGCCATTTGGAAGTGAGAATGCCTTCATACCTGAGTCGAGTCTCATTCCCGATGGTCCGTCATCACAGCACACCGATGGGATCTTATGTGCGATCAAATTGGGCGATACCCCGGCAAATGCGGACGCTGTTCCCGCCGTCACAAGAGAACTTCCCATTCCCTCTCCGCGGACAAAGCATGCCAGATCCTCATCATCAAACTGCGCTATGAACTCATCCATGGTGGCCCTGCCTTCCCTTACATCAAGAAGCGTAATTCCCTTGTCACCGGTAACCGGTATCTCCTCCGGCAGTTCCTGCTCTCTCCTGTCATACATATCAACAGTGACTAGAGGTGTCTCCTCATACTCTATAAGCATCCTGCCGTTCTCATCACAGAATGGTTTCATGCGGTCAAACTTCTCATAGGGTGCAAGTGCCTCCTGAAGCTTCTGAAGCTCCACAGTCTCGGCAAGCTCAAAGAACAGACACTCTGTTGTATTTCTTATGCTGTTTCCTACATGGATAGTGTAGTCTCCAGCTTCAAGCACATAACAGTTTCTATGGCCCGTGACTCCCGAATCGTCAAATGATGCCATACGGTCAAGCGGAATCTCAAACTTCAACTCATCGCTGAGTCCCGGAACAAGCTCCTTTGTCTTTGCAAAATCAATGAGTACTCTGGATGGCTTGCCAAGCCTGCCCTGTGGCATCTCACCGTACACCTGGACAACCTCCTTGCCAAGTCTCTTTCCTGTATTTGTGACTTTGACACAGATATTCGCCACACCTTTTTCAAAATCCATGCTTGCATGCTTTACACCGATTTTGAAGTCTGTGTATGACAATCCATATCCAAACGGATATCTGACCTTATCCTTTGCAAATGTCTCAAAGTAACGGTATCCCACATAGATATCCTCTGCGTAGAAGTTTCTCTCTTCGCCGCCGAAATTGTCATACGCAGGATAATCCTTGATATCGTAGGCTATCGTGTCTGTGAGTTTTCCTGAAGGGCTGACATCCCCTACGAGGACATCAACCACTCCATATCCTCCGACCATTCCACCCTGCCATACATACATACAGGCATCCGGGGAAATCGTGTCAAGAAATGACATATCTATAAGACCGCCGACATTCAAGAGAACGACCATCTTCTGGAAATTCTCTCTGACAAGTCTAAGCATATCAGTCTCTATATCAGTGAGCATAAAAGCTCCTTTTTCAAGTGTATTGTCCTTGTCCTCGCCTGCCGTCCTAGCGATTATCACTATGGCCGAATCCGACTCACCAGCAGCCTCCTGCACGAGCTCATCTGTAACCGGCATCTCCGCCTGTGACCACGGCTCCTGTCCCCAGCCAAGTCCCAGCTCCACAGGATGTTCCTCATCCCATGCGGCATAAGTCTCTGCCAGCTTCTGATTGACATTCACATCCTTGCACTCATTAAGTGCATCAATGATTCCTACCACTTTGGCAACATTCACCATGCCACCCGAACCGGTTCCACTCTTATAATAATGGTTCTGCATACGTCCAAATACAGAAACCGTCTCTCCCTGCTTAAGCGGCAGAGCCTTGTTGTCATTCTTTAACAGAACCAGTCCCTCTGCAGCCATCTCACGGGCTGTCTTCTCATATACTGCCCAGTCAAGTACTCTATCTTCCATGTGTTTAACCTCCGTTGGGTATTTCAAACTTTTAGTGTTTTGTTTACAATTTATATTTTACAGTCAGTTTCGTTTATTTGATATGGAAAAGTTGTTTTATTGCATTACCTGATGACATAACTTTTCTACTGCTTTACATATCTCTGATTTCTGCTGTTAGGTTTATCAGGCAATGTCATCTTTATCAGTCCAAGCTCCATCGCCGGATTTATATAATTTTTTCTAAGGGTCTCTTTGGACTTAAGCCCCAGCGCTTCCATTATGGAATTTGACGTATACGGCACTTCATATTCCATGACCGCCAGCATCCGCTTCACATACTCTGAAACCTCAGAATTTGATCTGTTTACCTGCAATACAACTTCATCCAGAATCTGATTTATCATATCGAGCATGAATTCTATAAATATGTCCGAGTTATCTTTTGTATGGCATACCGCTATCGCATCATAATATTCATTCTGAAACCGTTCAATCTGGCTCTCCAGTGGTATATATTCAAATACGCTTCTCCACCTATACAGAAGAACCGTATGCCACAATCTTGCCATTCTTCCATTTCCATCTGCAAATGGGTGAATAAACACAAATTCATAATGAAATATTGCAGATAAAATAAGTGGGTGAATAACTCCCTCATTTTCTTTAACCCACTGCATCAAATCTCTCATAAGCTCATTTACCATATGTGGTGGAGGAGCTACAAATATGCACTCACTGCCTGAAAGCACTCCCTCATCGCCTTTTCGGAATACACCAGACTCGCGGGCGGTCCTGTATGTCAATATTCCATGAATCCTTTTCAGGTCTGATATACTTGTCGGATCTATTTCGGGGATCTTCTCATAGGCTACGTATGCATTTTTCACTTCCTGTATTTCCTTTTGATCTCCAAGAACAAGATGGCCGTTTATTACATCTCTGACATCACTTAATGACAGTGAATTTGCCTCTATCTTTAACGAAGAATGAATCGATCTTATTCTGTTGTTTCTGCGCAAATGTGGCTTTGACTCCAGCTCTTTATGACTGGTAATCCTTCCAACCTTTTCAGATATCTCTGAAACAAGTTCAAACATTTTATTCGAGATCGTATATGGTGGTATATACCCGCTCATCAGTTCACCTCCATCTTGCTTATTATCTTGCTTAATATCTTACCAATTTATTATGTGTTTTTCAATGAGGTTTATATACAATACAGCCAGATTTCTTCTCAGACATTTTCAGATTCAACACATGCAACGACACGAACTAATAAATAAAAATTATTTAACTTTTATCTTCTTTATACCACTATAACTTCCATATATTTTCTGTGATCCTACGATCTTATAACTTCTCACCCTTACATAATAGATTTTACCAGTCCGCTTCTTAGTTAATGTCACTCTATACTTCGAGTACGGCTTTATTGTATATGTATTTACAGACTTTTTAAATTTGCTATCAAGAGCTGTTTGAATCTCATAGCCACTTACCTTTGTATCTTTAACATACTTAACATATATGCTTGACTTTTTCTGTGATTTGATTCCCTTTATTGCCTGTATCTTAGGCTTTACAACCACTGTTACCTTCTTTGTTGCGGCCTTATATGCGGTCGTCGCTGCTACATAAATGGAAACAGTCACCTTACCTGTATTTTTAACAATCATTTTTCCAGTCTTATCAATCGAAACTACATTGTTATTAGAAGACTTGTATGATATTTTTCCATTTCCATTTGTCTTTGCCTTTATGGTAACAGACTTTCCGCCATATACCAAAGTATAATTTGCGGCATTCGTTGTTATTGTCTGTGTCTTTTTAACTACAGGCTTTTTGGTTATCTCAAAAACACATGTTGCTGTACCTGCATAATAATCCTCTGTCTCTGCAACATATGCCTTAATTATATACTTTCCTTCATTAGATGGTACAGTATTTGAATACTTGTTACTTCCTACTTTAGAATATGTATATGTAACTTTACCCTTTCCATCATTTCCTGTAAGAACTGGAGAAGATGGGCGATCACCAACATGCCAGCCCGCCATCATCAAAACAAGATTATTGAGTGACTTTTTCGTTACAGGCTGTGAACTACTATATTTATCTGTAATTGTAAACTTACAGGTTGCAACTCCACCATAATATTCATTAGTCTCTGCAACAACAGCTTTTATTATATATGTTCCCGCCTTTGTTGGTATAGCACTTGTGTACTCTGTACTTCCAACTGATGCATAGCTATATGTTACTGCGCCATTGCCCAAATTGCCTGTCAAAATTGGTGTTGATGCATTTTCGCTTATATCCCAATCGTCAAGTATTAATACTAAGTTATCCAATGATTTTTTGACTACCGGAGCTGGCCTACTATTGTTATCCGTTATTGTGAACGTACATGTTGCCACTCCAGCGCAATATCTATCAGTCTCTGCTACCTCTGCCTTTACAGTATATGTTCCTGCTTTTGTCGGAAATTCTGCTGTGAAAACATCGCTTCCCTCTGGTGCATATGTATATGTTACCGCACCATTACCATCATTTCCAAGTAATACTGGCTGTGATGCCGTTCCGCTCAAATCCCAATCAGACATTTTAACTGCAAGATTACTTAATATTCTTTTTGTCGCAATGGTCAAGATATTACTTCTACATCCAGTATAAATTTCGTTCTTATTTTCATATGTACATATACCATATGCTTCTACCAAATAAGTATATGTAGTATTCTGTTTTAAACCAGCTATAACACAAGAGGTTGTTGAACCATTTGCTATATCCTTCACCTTTGAATATGTATCATCATTCTGATTATACAAATAAATATTATATCCATCTGCTCCTCTTACTGAATTCCATGATATGTTTACACTATCAGCAGAATACTTTACAAGTGATGCATTTGTAGAATCAAGATACAAGCCATGACATTCGGCACCTGATGCACCTAAACAATAATCATTTGCTGCATTAACCCTGTACTCATATGTTATTCCTGATATACAATTTTTATCTTCGTATGTATCTATGTCTTCTCCTGAAACAACTGCTATTCTAGAATAGTCACTGTCCGTTGCCTTCTTACGATACACTTCGTATTTTGTTGCACCTGACACGGTATCCCATGATAACCGGAAACCGCCCTGTATTGTTGTCAGACCGAGAGCATTACAAGTATCAAGGCTTGTTGCCACCTTCTTTATTGTGAATTTCTGAGCTGAACTCTCATTTTTTTCATACAACCACACATTTGTACCATCTGCCGAGCCATTGCTATCTATATCAAGTACCGCATCTCCACATGATGCGTTTATAAAATAAGCACCTTCTGCTCCTCTCACAAACCACTTTTGCGCAGTCGTATTATTTCTTGTATATACTCCTACATTCGTTTCATTTTCCTGTCCCCAATTAGTATCATCAAGAGCTTTATCAGAAGCATTGTTTATTATTTCATATGATCCGCTTTCTCTCTTTCTAAAATGCCAAAGCTGATTTTTCTGTCCCGAGGCGGTTCTTATTGTCACATTGTCATCGCTATCGGCTGTCAAATACTTACCATTTCCTGTATTGATTATATTTGCGTAAAAGTCATCTCCTAAGTTAACTATCGAACTATCATATCCATATGTACTTACTGTCTTCACTGCTTCCTTCTGACGATGCTCTTTATCATTATAAGGTATTGCATATATATCAATTCTATAATGTCCTTCTTTCGGAATTGTAAATTGATAACTATTTGCATTTACATCTCCGTTTGAACCTGTTGCTCCACCGATGCACTCTTCCCCAGTATCAGTATTGGTGATGATTAACCAATAATGTAAGAAATCACTCTGACTGCTCGTTTTATTCCACGTAATATTTATTTTATCTCCAACTATGTAACACTCTCTGTTTGTTGTAATCGTTGGAGTTGTCATTTCTCCTGAAGCCCCACTCAAAGCACTTATGTGTAATACTCTTGCACCAACATCACACCCATTACTCCATGTGTGTGGATCACACCATTTTCCAAACGCTCTAGGAGTATTATTTCTAGCTCCGTTATGTGCGTAATAGGTTGCATAACCACTACTATTATATCCTCCACAAATCATTATATGTGGTCTGTATGTATGCGTATTACACCACTCTATTACAACATCTCCAGCCGCAAGAATATCTCCATCCAGACTTTTTGTCGCCTGTCCAGATGAATCAAGCTTTAAAATCTGTCCTTGTACTCCAGTTGCATTTGATACTGCATTATAACAATTTGTCGTTATTGTCTCAGTATTTATTGATATACCACCAGCCTGTACACACCGAGAAACAAATTCAGCGCATAATCCTACACCATCATTCCAATGACTTGCTGCATATTGTAACGCTGCTTCAGCGTTATATCCAGCAGCCTCTACTTTATCAGCTTTCTTTCCTGGCATAAATGGTACTAACGTAACAATCATCACGGCTGCCATTATCATGCTAATCCATCTTTTTTTCCGTAGCGAAATACCTTTATTCCACTTTTCATTCATACTCATAAATTTTCCTCCTCTTCCTACAAACTACTCAAGAAAAACACAATCTTCATTATTTGCCAAGTGCATCCCCCCATTTTTCCTTTGCTAATATCCTATTGCTTTTCATTTTAACGGAATGCCCGTTAAAAGTCAATTTCAATGAACATTTGTAATATATTTTATAAAAGTATATTTTTTCAGTGACTCAGGAGTACCTAATGCATTATTATGAAATAATCAAATCTCTTCGCGAAGACAATGACCTTAACCAGACTCAGGTTGCAAATATAATACATGTTGCACAGACAACATATTCTGACTACGAGAAAGGCAAAGTTCGCATGCCGATTGAATGTCTTATCGAACTTGCCAGGTATTACAATGTTGATATGAATTACATAACTGGTGTTTCCGGCTGCAAACAGCCATTTCCCATAAAAAAATAAGACACTGACCAACATCATTTTGATCAGTGTCTTATTTTTATTTACGAGTAAAACCTACGAACGATAATCCCCATTGATCTTCACGTAATCATATGTCAGGTCACAGCCCCATGCCTTGGCTGTCACGTCACCGATTCCGAGATCTATGTTGATGTGGATTTCATCTGAGCTCAATACCTTGGCTGCCTTCTCCTCTGAGAATGGTACGCCTGCGCCGTTGCGGCATACTGGAACCACGCCAAATTCTGACTCAAGATCTACTGCAACCTTATCTATATCAAAGTCTGCCTCCGCATATCCGATAGCACAGAGGATACGTCCCCAGTTGGCATCCTCGCCGAACATAGCACACTTTGTAAGTGGGGAACGGATAACGCTCTTTGCCACGATAATGGCTGTGTCAAGGTCAGGTGCCCCTGCAACTGTACACTCGATCATCTTGGTTGCTCCCTCACCGTCTGATGCAAGCATCATGGTCATGCACTCCATAACTATATAGAGGGCCTTCTTGAACTTCTCATAAGCTTCGTTCTCCGTGTCGATGAGCTTGTTGCCAGCAAGGCCATTTGCCATGACTGTCAGGGTATCATTTGTGGACTGATCTCCGTCTACGGAGAGGCAGTTGTATGTAACCTTTACGATCTCTGAGAGCGCCTTCTGGATCAGCTCTGATGTGATGGCTATGTCTGATGTGATGAAGTTAAGCGTTGTAGCCATATTTGGATGGATCATTCCGCTTCCCTTTGCCATACCGCCTAAAGTACATGTCACACCGTCTATATCAAACTGGACAGCAACCTGCTTATCAACTGTGTCTGTGGTCATGATAGCATTTGCCGCCTTGTCGTTGCCGTCTGCTGTGAGACCGTCTGCTAGTTCTTTCATATGCTCCTCAAATGGCTCGATAGGGATGATCTGTCCGATGACGCCTGTTGAAGCATTGATGACAAGGTTCACATCTATACCCAGGGCATCCGCTGCAAGCTGGGATATCTTCTCAGCCTTCTCTATTCCATCCGCGTTGCATGTGTTGGCATTCTTGGAGTTTACAATGACTGCCTGTGCCTTGTTGCCAGATTTCTTCAGGTGTTCCTTGGTAACTGTAACCGGCGCGCCCTTCACCTTATTCTGTGTATACACGCCTGCTGCCACACATGGCACCTCTGAAAATACCATTCCGAGATCATTCTTGTTCTTATCAGGGTTCAGTCCACAGTTAAGTCCATTTGCCGTGAAACCCTTGGCCGCACACACGCCACCGTCTACATATGTATAACCGTCATATATCTTCTTGTTCATAGTAATCCAATCCCTTCTAAATATATTTTAACCAATCTTCATCAATTGGATGTGCACAAGTATATAGTACAATCTGTAATCGTTTTGACATTAACTGATGCAGGACATACGAAGGCGCCGGCTCTCAGTGAGCCTGCGAGCGCTAGTGCCGCTGCAGCCTGAGTTGAGCGGGAGCGCTCCTGCATGGTTATGTCAAACACGATACAGACTATGTCAACTTAATGTGCACATCCAATTGATACATCCTATCTATTCACCCACGCAAGGAACTTGTCCAGTCTGCCCACGGTCTTGTCTTTTCCTATCACGTTCATGATGGTGAACAGGTCAGGTGAGTTCTGCTTGCCTGTTATGGCAACTCTTACTATGGTACATACATCTGTGATGCTACCCTTGTATCCGTCAGGATTCTGCTTGTACTCCTTGACATTTGGACAGTAGCCGATCTTCTCGCCCATGACCTTCATGCTTGAGAACCAGTCTTCTGAGTCAAGGAAGAGATCCTTCTTGTACTCCTCGATAACCTCTGTGATCATCTCCGGTGTGTACTTCTCGTCTATCTCATACTGGAGATCCAACTCGTCCTCGGGAGTGTACAGATAACCAAACATAGCGCGCAGATCTGACCATTTGCCGACATCCTTGCGGACCTTCTTGCCTGACATCTTCCACAGATTGATGGTCTTCATGAAGCCGTCCTTATCCTGTGTGCCAAATGTGTATATGTTCTCGTCATGCTCCTTTGCCCACTCCATGATGAGGTCGTAACACTCCTCGGCTGTGAGCTTTGAGATCATCTCCTTGCTGACATCATTAAGCTTCACCATGTCAAAAAGTGCGCCGCTGACAGGCATCTTCTTGAGTGATAATGTAAAGTCGTCTATTGTCTTGTCTGCATGTGCTGCATGCCACTCTTCGTAGTTGGAGTTTGCTATTGTCATAAGGTACTCAAGCACGCTGACTGATGGGAATCCCTGCTCTGCATAGAAGCCAACCGCAGCCTCCGGGTCCTTTCTCTTGCTGAGCTTTCTCTTTCTCTGGTGCTCGCCCTCCTCGTCCACTGTAACCTCAAGCTTCATGATAGGTGCGATGTGCGCATACTTTGGAAGCGCAAATCCACACAGATCAAAGAGCTGCTTGTGAAGTGGATATGATGCAAGCCACTCGTCACCTCTGATGACAAGATTTGTCCTCATGAAATGATCGTCAACTGCATGTGCAAAATGGTATGTAGGTATTCCGTCTGACTTCAGAAGTACCACATCCATGATATTCTCAGGCATCTCAATCTTGCCCCTGATAGGATCGCTGTAGATAACAGTCTTTCCTGCCTCGCCCGGACTCTTGAGTCTCACAACATATGGCTCGCCCGCTGCAAGCTTCTCCTCTATCTGCTCGTATGTCAGATTTCTTCCTACTGCATACTCGCCGTAATATCCTATGTCAACCTTTGCAGCCTCCTGCTTTGCCCTGATCTCATCAAGCTCCTCGGCTGTTGTGAAGTCAGGATATGCATATCCCTCCTGCATAAGCTTCTTGACACATGTCTGATATATCTCTTTTCTCTCACTCTGCTTATATGGACCATATATAGTCTCACCGCCCTCAAATGGTCCCTCGTCAAATCCAAGGTCAAACTTCTTCAGCGAATTGATGATCTCATTTACACCGTCCTCAAGCTCTCTCTTTCTGTCAGTGTCCTCTATTCTGAGGTAGAACACGCCGCCACTCTGCTTTGCAAGCTTTCTTGAGATCATGGCTGCATACAGTCCACCGATGTGCATGTATCCTGTAGGGCTTGGCGCAAATCTTGTCACCCTTGCTCCCTCTGGAAGATCTCTCTCCGGAAATCTCTTCTCAAGGTCATCCACTGTATCTGTTATATCTGCAAATATCAAATCCGCTAATTTGTTGTAATCCATCTCCTGTTTTCACCTTTCTGCTATATCACTTATCATCAAGAGTCTGCTTGATGATCGCTTCATTATATCCTGTCTGATTATAATTTGTATTATGTTTTACGTCAATTCCTTAAACCACAATGGCAATTGCATAGATTCCATATACTTATCGCCTTGACTTACACGTAAAATTTTCCACAACTATCTCATACACATTTACCGCTGCCAGCATCTGGTCTGAGTAGTTATACTTCTTCTTTTCTACCTTGTCAAACGATCTCATATTCTCGGTATTTCTCGCAAGCTGATGATTCATAAGGCAGTTGAGTGCCTCGCACTTTTCCTCAGGATCTGTCAGCTTTCTGGCTGTGCCATTTCCCATGATACTGCTGTAGAGATAACCAAAGCTGCAGGCATTTGGTCCCTCAACCAGATAGTGATCTGTGTCCATCTCTATGGCCACCTTCGGATCCGCTGCCAGAGCATCCACCTTCCTGCCCTCACCGGCAGAGTGGAAATAAAGCTTCAGAACATCCTCATCGTAGGTATAACCGAAATTCAGCGGAACTATGTACATTCCCTCTTCATCGTGAACCGCCATCCGGAACACCTTACACGAATCAAGTACATCCACTATCTCTTCACGATCTGTTATCATCCTGTCACTTCTCCGCATCTCCCGCATACAATACCTCCTTTTTCAGCGTACAATCTATTAAAATAGTATAAATGACGTCAGCATATTTGCAAGTTTTTTGAACTTTATATTATTCGGATTTTCAAAACTTTTTTATTTCTGATCCAGGCTCCACGCTTTAACTTTGTATGATGTAACTCCAAGTATCGTCTCGCCGTCTATCTGAAGTGGTGTCGGGCGATCAAATTCAACCTCAACCTCTTTTGCGTTGAATATATCAACATGCTTTTCGTACTTGACATGCTCTCCCTTGAATATAGAAGGAAAGATCATAAGGGTTCCAAGCTTGCCCTTGCCGCGGAACACCATAACCGAAACTGTATGCTCCGGATTCAGTCTGTCCTGCCCGGGGGTAGCCATCATTCCGCCGCCATAATATCTGCCATTCATGGTTGGCACGAGCCAGGCATTTTTATATTCATGACGGACTCCATCCACTTTCACCACAGCATTTCTCGGTTTGAATGCGTAGAGCAAGCCTTTGATAGCTATAGCCGTGTAGTTCACAGGCTTGTTCTTATGAGTTTTCTCATTCTTTGTCCTCTGGCGGTCGCCCTCCTCACAGCAGTAACCGTCTATTCCGAATCCAACATTGTTCATGAACAGCCACTTTTTGCCGTTGATCGTCACCTCCGGGAGATGCTGTATGTACTGATTTATCTGGTAATCCGGAGTGTCATGACTGTTATGTCCTATGTCCTTTGCAAAGTCATTGCCGCTTCCGGAGGCATAATAGTAGATGGTATTCTTCACATCCATGTCCTTTATGTCATTCACAAATATGTTCAGCGTTCCGTCACCGCCGCACAGGATAACCTCGTCATCCTCTGCAAGCGATCCCATGAACTCCGCATATGAAGCGATCTCTGTCATCTTCTTGAGTATCGCATCAGGATATGTATCTGCAAGTGCCTGCACGTCATACATACATTTGCCGTTGCCCGCCAATGAATTATATAAAATGTACTTCTTTCCCATAGTTTTTACCCTTTTCATCTTTCTCAAGGACAAGTCTCACCCTGTCGCTGATCTCATTCTTCTTCATTGCTTTTACCTCATCGGCAGGTATCACATCCACCACATCTATATAGACGTCAGATCTGCGCCTCAGCACATTCCTGTAGATATTCTCCGTTCCGTGTATCGCCATGACGACTATCGGCGCATGCGCTTTCTGGGCTATCCTGAAAACACCCGTGTGAAATGGCAGAAGTCCGCCCTGTCTGTTTCTCGTTCCCTCCGGGTATACTCCAACTGCCATATCTCCCTTCTGGAGAATCTCGGTAGCCGTCTTGATCGTAGACAATGCCTTACCCGGATCTGATCTGTCTATCGGCATAAAGCAGCATCTTCTGATGATCCTGCCGAATATCGGTATCTTAAAATTCTCCGGCTTGGATATAAATGCCACATCCCACTTCTTAAATACCTGCCATTCTATCAGCGGATCATAATTTGACAGATGATTTCCCACAAAGAGTGGTTTGACATCCACTGGAATCTTCTCCATGCCAGTCACATGCATTTTCACTCTTAGAAACCACATGGCAAATCCGGTGACACCATACAGCAGATGCCTGTAGAACCTGCTGTCCTCCGTATACTGCCTGTCAGTTCTCACGAACAGACTGCACACGAAGAGAAAAAGTATGTACATCAGAAATATGGCTATGATTCCGCCAAGTATATATATAATTATCACTTTTTATTCCACCCTTTTCTAATATCATCCATAAGCTTCATCATATATATAGACTCTGACAAAGGCATCGATTTACTCTGGAACTGTCCCTGTCTGATCATATCAAGGCTTTCCATGACCTCGTACTCGTAGCCGCTTATCTGCTTTGGCACATCCACATGTCTTATCAGTCTGTCCTCGCAGTCAAATACATCTATCCACTGTGGATTATTTATATTCTGGACTATCATGTATCCCTTCTCACCGTAAAAGATGCCTTTTCTGTCTGATCTTCCGTACATGCTGTGGGTTGTCACTGCCATCCTGCCGTCTCTGTATTTGACGGTTATACTCTCCTGTCCGTCTACTCCAGTCTCGTGCATCATAACAGAGGACTCAATATCCGAGATATCCTTTCCCATATGCATGACAATGAAGTTCAGCCCGTAAACTCCCACGTCTAAAAGGGCACCCCCTGCCAGCTCTGGTCTGATCAGGCGCTCTATCTTTGATATCGGATAGGACAAATTGCAGGTCATTGTCCTGATATCCCCTATCACACCTGATCCAAGAATTTCATTTATTATCTGTCTGGACGGCATATATCTCGTCCATATTGCCTCAGCCACATACACCTTCTTCTCCGCTGCCAGAGCTGCGATCTCCTCAGCCTGCGCAGCATCGTAGGTAAATGCTTTCTCGCAGAGTACATTTCTTCCATGTTCTATGCAGAGCTTCATATGCTCATAGTGATGTGAATGCGGCGTTGCAATATATATAAGATCTATCGCGTCATCACTTACCAGTTCTTCATAACTTCCATAAGCCTTATCTATATCAAATTCCCTGGCAAATGCATTTGCCTTTTCCCAGCTTCTCGAACCTACAGCATACAGCTTCACATCAGTCATCCTGTTTATCGTGTCCGCCATAACGCCGGCAATCTTGCCCGCGCCTAATATTCCTATGTTCATATGCTGTCATCCTCCTGTTTTTTCTATCTGTTTTCCAGCGCTGACACTGCATATATATCTTCAAAAGTACATCTCTTTTTGTTTTCGACATATTTTGACACTACATATCAGATTATAACACACAGACGGGAAAATAGAAGAAAAACTCCTGATGCCAGCGATAACTGACACCAGGAGTCCTCCCCTTTATCTTGAGCACCATAATAAGCACCCAACCCACTATATATGTTGTACTATGCATCTCTATCGGCTACACATATTCTACAGTGTAAAATATGTTGTTCCACAATCCGCATGTTACTCTCTATACATAAGGTAGCTGTACATATCTGCATAATCATGTCTCTCATTCTTGATGAAATCGATGGCTTCCCTTGGATGCTGATTCAGCATTCCGGTCAGCATGTATGGCACATCATAGCCCCATACTGCATCTCCCTTTGCCTTGAGCGGAACCATGTACTGCTCTATGAACTTCAAGATGTGGTACAGGTTGTACTTTGGATTTCTGAGGAATCCAAGAAGAAGCTCAAGCGCACAATTTCCTGCGCCCCTGCCCATACAGCTTACAGTTCCATCGAGCATGCTCGCACCACTCCTCATTGCCTCAACAGTGTTGGCATAGGCAAGCTTTAAGTTGTCGTGTGCATGTATTCCTATCTTCTTGCCATACTTCTCTCCAACTGCGACATATTTCTCCGCGAGTTTCTTGATCTGCTCAGGGTACAGTGAGCCGTAGCTGTCAACAATGTATATTCCATCTACATTGCTCTTACCAAGCAGCTCAAGAGCAAGATCGATATCCGACTCCTGATCCTTTGAAACTGCCATGATATTGCATGTGGTCTCGTATCCCTTTGCATGTGCATCCTCAATCATCTCGATGGCTGCAGGCATGGTGTTGATGTATGTCGCCACCCTCACCAGATCGATAACACTGTCGGCTCTGTCGATGATATCCTTCTTGTAGTCGCATCTTCCTACATCAGCCATAACTGAAATTTTCAGATCTGTATTGTTCTCTCCAACGATGGCTCTTATATCCTCCTCGTTGCAGAACTTCCATTTGCCGAATTTGTTCACATCAAACATTTCCTTGGAGGCCTTATAGCCGAATTCCATATAATCAACCCCCGCCTTGATGTTCGCTTCATAGAGGGCTCTTATAAACTCGTCAGTAAAATAGAAATCGTTGACAAGTCCTCCATCTCTTATTGTTGCGTCAAGTACCTGAATGTCAGGTCTGTAGGTGATCAGATCTCCGCCTATCATAATAGTGTCCTCCTTCTTGTTTTTTGTTTTGATTTTCTCCTCAGTTTTCTCAGTTTAAACTTACGTCACTTTAACGCGTTGGTGTATGTTAGTGACTTTATTTAGTATAGCACATAAATAAATTAATGCAAGGACTTTATTCAAAAATGCAATCTTTGGTGATTCTGTTTTTATCCTTTTTCGCAGGAAAATCAAAGTCTTAGGATAATTTTATCCTAAACAAGCGAAATATAGCCCAAAAGATACAACTTTCTGGAACTTTGTATCTTTTAGGCCTAAATTGTTGATTTCTGGATAATTTTCAGCTCAGATCCTCGCCGTTGGTCTCGATGACCTTCTTGTACCAGTAGAAGGAATCCTTTCTGTATCTCGCAAGATCCTTCATGTCAAACTCATCTCTGTTGACATATATAAAGCCGTATCTCTTGGTGATTCCTTCGTGAGTTGACACGAGGTCGATCGCTGACCATGGGCAGTAACCCATCATCTCTGCGCCCTCGTCTGCTGCCAGCTTAATCTGCTCTATATGCTTTCTTAAGTACTCTATACGATAGTCGTCGTGTACCTTGCCGTCCTCTGTAAGCTTGTCATATGCGCCAAGACCATTCTCTGTCACAATCATAGGAAGGTGATATCTGCTGTACATCTCTCTTATAGTTGCCCTGAAGCCGTCAGGGTCTATCTCCCAGCCAAACTCTGTGCGGAGAAGATTTGGATTTGGATACGCCTTGTATACCCCCGGCTCAATACCGGCTGATTGCTGATCCTTTTTTTCTGAGTCCGTCACAGCAACCGGGCTGTCATCCCACTCAACCGTTGCAGTGTTATAATAATTGAAACCTATAAAATCAGGCTTTGCCTGCGCCATGATATCCATATCTCCAGCCTCAATAACAGGGATAGCGTCATGCTCTTCAAGGAACTTCCACACCAGGTCGTTGTATCTTCCATACACTGCCATATCAAGGTAAAGCCAGTTTCTTATCGCGTTGAAGTTCTGTGCTGCCAGGACATCCTTCGGCTTGCATGTGGCAGGATATACCAGTGAAATATTTGGTGCAGGACCAATCTTTGCACCAGGACACATCTCATGGAGAAGCTTCATGGCCTTTGCCTGGGCAAGGAGCATGTGGTGATTCTCCTGATAAAGCTTCTTGTATTTATTTGTCACGCCCTCCATGTTGCAGGTTCCAATCACGTCACCCACAAGTGTGAGCATGTTCTGCTCATTGATAGTCAGCCAGTACTTTACTCTGTCGCCATAATTTGTGTAGAGAAGCTTTGCAAATTCAACAAACTCGTCAACACTCTCTCTTCTCGACCATCCGCCTTTCTTCTCCAGTGCTGCTGGAAGATCAAAATGGAACATTGTGACAAGAGGTTCGATTCCATACTTAAGGCACTCATTTATCACATTGTTGTAGAAGTCAATTCCCTCCTGGTTGACTCTGCCGGTTCCCTCTGGGAGGACTCTGCTCCACGCGATGGAGAATCTGAATGTCTTGAATCCCATCTCAGCCATGAGGGCTATGTCCTCTGCATATCTGTGATAAAAATCAGCACACACATCCAGCTCACTTGTTCCCGCTGGAACTGTCTTGATATCCTGCACACTTGGACCCTTGCCGTGTGACAGATTGGCACCCTCAACCTGATATGCGCTTGTCGATGCTCCCCAGAGAAAATTCTCCGGGAGTCCATGTTTCTTTGTGATTATCATAATTTTCCCTCCATGGATTTACATTTTCAATAGTATTTATAAAAGAGATGAACCATCTGTTCCAGTTCATCTCCATCTTACGTTTGTTTTATTGCGATTTTATTTCACGCCCTCATACTTCTGCTTATAGTTGTACAACGCGCCAAGAAGATTCGAATCATTGCGGAACCTGCATGTGTCGATAACCATGCCATCGTAGGTCTTTGTAATCTTTCTTATCTTGTCCACATACTTCTTAACCCCCGGAACAAAGTTCGGATTGGCACTCATTCCACCTCCGATAAGTATGACATCCGGATCTATCGTCATGTACAGGTTACAGCAGAGCTTTGCTATGGAGAAGTATGAGTCCTCAACCATATCTATGATCTCCTGATTGCCCTCATCTATCCATTGATATACCATCTCACCGGTCACCTCTTCTGGCTTCATATGCATTATCTTGGATGCCTTGTATGTAATGGAGCTTGCAGTACATGTTGAGGTTACCATGAACGGGTTATATTCAAATGTCTCCTCAACAGTCAGCTCTTCACAGCATCTGACATTATCAGCTTCTTCCCTTGTCATGTTCATGAGGGCATATGACAATTCACCTGCCAGAAGTCTCTTGCCTCTGTGGATCTTTCTGTCAATGATTATTCCACCGCCGATTCCTGTACCCACGACAACGACTGCTGCATTTGTAGCCGTGCTGGCATTGCCCAGCCACAACTCTGCGAGAGCCGCACATTTGCCATCGTTCTCAAGGGCTACAGACACACCGCCGCATGCCTCTGATATGAGATCACCAAGATGTGCACCATCAAGATACTTGATCCCGCCACCGCCGTACACTATGCCGCGCTCGACATCTATCTGTCCAGGAAGCCCCATGGCAATTCCTGTTATGTCACAGTCCAGTACCTTCTCGTCATACACCTTCTTGATCTGCGCCACAAATGCCGGAGTTCCAGCCTCGGCATATCTGTCGGTTGGAGTCTTACCCTTTCCCGATATATTGCCCTCATCGTCCATTAACGCATACTTTATAAATGTTGCCCCTACATCAAATACTAAATACATAAGTCCCTCCTACTTTTCTCATTACCCATTGTTTTTTTCTTTCTATATATATTTTTATATTCACCTTGTCACTCTCGTTCTCTCCACAGCATCCTTCCAGCCTGCAAGGAGCGTCTCCCTCTTATCCTCAGTTATCCCCGGCTTAAATCTTCTGTCGGCCTTCCAGTAACCCTTGATCTCATCCAGACTATCATAGTAGCCAACCGCAAGTCCAGCCAGATATGCAGCTCCCAGAGCTGTTGTCTCCGTGATCACAGGCCGCACAATCTCGGCATTCTCTATATCTGCCTGGAACTGCATCAGGAAGTCATTGGCACTTGCACCGCCGTCCACTCGAAGGCTTGTGATTGAAAGTCCTGCATCCATCTCCATAGCCGCAAGAACATCCGATGTCTCATATGCCAGCGATTCGACTGTCGCCCTGACAAAGTGCGCCTTATTTGTTCCCCTTGTAAGGCCGAACACTGCCCCTCTGGCGTACGCATCCCAGTAAGGAGCGCCAAGTCCCGTAAATGCAGGTACCACATATACACCATTACTGTCCGGCACAGACAGAGCAATGCGCTCAGTGTCCGCTGCATTGTCTATGAGCTTCATCTCATCCCTGAGCCACTTGATGGCTGCTCCAGCCACAAACACACTTCCCTCAAGCGCATAGCTGACTTTTCCGTCAAGTCCTATGGCTATGGTGGTGAGAAGTCCCTGCTGCGAGTCAACTGCCTTATCCCCCGTATTCATGAGGAGGAAACAACCTGTTCCGTAGGTGTTCTTCACATCACCGGCCTCAAAGCAGCACTGTCCGAACAGCGCGGCCTGCTGATCTCCGGCAACTCCCGCTATAGGCACCTCACCGCCAAATATCTCTCTGTCCGTGTATCCGTATATCTCACTGGAATTTCTCACTGCCGGAAGCATGCTCTCCGGGATGTTGAACTTTGCAAGCAATTCCCTGTCCCACTCCAGTGTATGAATGTTGAATAGCATAGTACGCGATGCGTTCGTGTAGTCCGTTGCATGGACTCTTCCGCCTGTGAGCTTGTATATAAGCCATGTGTCAACAGTTCCGAACATCAGCTCCCCTGCCTCTGCGCGTTCCCTGGCTCCAGGCACATTGTCAAGTATCCACTCTATCTTCGTTGCAGAGAAATATGGATCAACTATCAGTCCCGTTTTCTCTCTTATCACCTTGTCATATCCTTCAGCCTTAAGCTGCTCTATCCTGTCCGCAGTTCTCCTACACTGCCACACAATGGCATGATACACCGGATTGCCGGTCTTTCGATCCCACACTATGGTTGTCTCTCTCTGATTGGTGATTCCTATTGCGGCTATGTCCTCGGTGCGGATTCCCATGGTCTCCCTCGCCTCCATCATCACCGACATCTGGGTTGCCCATATCTCCATAGGGTCATGCTCCACCCAGCCGTTATTCGGGAAATGCTGGGTGAACTCCTTCTGTTTCACTGAGCATATCCTGCCTTCCTTATCAAATATTATCGCCCTTGAGCTGGTCGTTCCCTGATCCAGCGCCATTATATAATCTGCCAAATTGCCCTCCTTCTGATTTACGGACGCTCGGCCCTAGTCATTTTTCAAATAATTTTCCCTCAGGTGTTCGTTCACCCTCTCAACCTCTGCCTTGAAGTCCCGTGAGGACATGCGGATCGCGCCCTGTCCCATGGTGACTATCTGCTCCAGTCCGTCTGATGTGACCACTGTGACCTTGTGCTTTCTCGCAAGCTCATGTGTGAGCTTTTCTATGTGCGCATCAGCGGTCTCGCCCTCTTTTGTGTACACAACCTCTATATCGTCATAAGGGAATCTCTCCCCCTTGTTGTCCTTCACCTTGTAGCCGTCAAATACCACTATTAACTTACAGTTCATATATCCCTGATAGTTTGACAGTATGTCCATGAGCTTACCTCTGGCGGAGTCTATGTTGTGCTCCGACAGTTCCCGAAGTGTATCCCACGCAAATATGACGTTGTAGCCATCCACTATGACATAGTCCTCGCCACTCTTTCTGCGCTTGAATGCTCCAGGCGTGGCTATACCTCTATCAGCGGGTCTGCTGCCCACAAGCGGTCCATTTCCGGGCTGCCTGTCTCTGGACTGACTCTTATTATACTGTCCATTTACTTTATACTCAGATGTAGTTCTCCTGAATCTTCCGTTCAGTGCCACATCCTTGTCCTTGTAATCTCCGCCAAATGTCCTTGCAAATATCTCGCTGAGCTCCTCATCTGTTATGGACATCTCCGATACACTCTTTCCCGGCCTGTTCACCGGAATATCCATAGCATAGCCATCTTCCGTGTAGCCAAGCTGGCCCGAGATCTCAAATCCCGGATCCTCCTTCACATGCATGTTCTCATACACATCATACCAGTCCACCAGATAACCTGCACCATGGGCGCAGAATACCGATGATGATGGATTAAATCTGTCAAGCTCAGGATCATAATGTCTCTCAGCCAGAACCTCTTCGGTGTTGTGGCATGGCTGATAGCCGTCTATATCCACCTGAAGCCTGCCTGTACCTCTGGAAAATGCTGTGAGTTCACTGTAATACTCTCTCATGGTATATACCGGGGCATGTCCCGTGATGACTGTCGTCTCACCGGATATCTCCTGACCGTCCATAGTTCCGCTCATCTTCACTATGTCTGCAAGAACCCTTCCGGCATATTCCTGTGGTACCTCTATTTTAAATGCATACACAGGTTCCAGCAAGACACTTTCCGCCATCATAAGGCCCTGTCTCACCGCCCTGTATGTCGCCTGTCTGAAATCTCCACCCTCAGTGTGCTTCTGATGTGCGCGCCCCGCAGTGATGCTTATCTTCATATCCGTGATTGGTGATCCCGTAAGCACTCCCCTGAACTCACGCTCCTGAAGATGGGTGAGTATCAGTCTCTGCCAGTTCTTATCCAGTACATCCTCGCTGCAAATGCTGTCAAAGCACATTCCACTGCCATTTTCCATAGGTTCAAGCAACAAATGTACCTCTGCGTAGTGCCTGAGCGGTTCAAAATGTCCTACACCCATGACTGGAGCCGCGATCGTCTCCTTGTATGATATCCTGCCCTGTCCGTATGTGATGGCAATTCCAAACCTGTCTCTTACCATCTGAGCCACTACCTCAAGCTGTACCTGCCCCATGACCTTGATGTATATCTCTCCTGCAGTCTCATTCCACTGCACCTGGAGCTGGGGATCCTCTTCCTCAAGCAGTCTGAGCTTTGACACCATCGTGACCGCATCCACATCAGTCGGGTACATGACCTTATAGCTGAGAACCGGCTCCAGACTTGGGAGCTCTCCATCCGGGCAGGCACCGATTCCCTGTCTGCCGTAGGTATTCACAAGTCCCGGAACAGCACAGACACATCCGGCGGGAACCTGGGTTACCATGTCGTACTTTGCACCGGAGTACACCCTTATCTGGTTTACCTTTTCAAGTGTTTCCTCGCCCTGTCTGCCTGTAAGCGTGAGTACATCCTTTAGTCTCAAGGTTCCCCCTGTGATCTTCATATAAGTCAGCCTCTCTCCTTTGTCATCACGGCCGATCTTAAATACCCTCGCGCCAAATTCATTCATTCTCTGAGGCTCAGTCACATATCTGTTCATTCCATCCAGCAGCTCAGCCACGCCATCATTTTTAAGTGCTGAACCAAAATAACAAGGAAACAGCTTTCTGTCTGCCACAGCCTTAGCTATGTCATCTTCCCGGTTTTCCCCGGTCTCAAGGAATCTCTCTAACATGTTCTCATCGCACATAGCTATGTGTTCACCAGCATCTTCACATAAAAAATCGACACAGCCATCACTCAGTCTGTGTCTGATATTGTCCATGAGATACTCCCTGTCATACCCCGTCATGTCCATCTTATTTACAAATATAAATACAGGAATCTCATATCTCTCAAGCAGTTTCCACAGTGTCTCCGTGTGGCTCTGAACACCGTCCATGCCATTGATTACCAAAACTGCATAATCGAGGACCTGAAGAGTCCTCTCCATCTCCGTTCCGAAATCCACATGTCCTGGAGTGTCAAGCAGTGCTATATGCATATCACCAAAGTTAAGCTCCGCCTGCTTGGAAAATATCGTAATTCCCCTGTCCTTTTCCTGACTGTCTGTATCAAGGTATGTATCCTGATGATCCACACGTCCAAGCTTTCTGATACGTCCAGTCTGGTAGAGCATCGCCTCGGAGAGTGTGGTCTTGCCTGAATCAACGTGGGCCAGTATGCCCGCGACTATGTTCTTCATATGTATCTTTTTCCCTTCACCAGCCGATATATATCACCTGCCACGCATCTTGCTGACCATTGATATATATCGGTTCTTTATAAACTCATTTATCGGTTCAGCTATGAGTCTGTATCCGCCATGCTATCGCCATCCGGGATTCCCTGTTTTTCATTCTGCGCCGCCTTATATCTCTTGAACCTCTTGAAGAATATGGCTGTAAATGCACCTATGATAAAAGGGAACATGAATGTGGCAAATCTATAGAGAAGTGCCATGGCTCCGGCTGCAGCAGAACCAACAAGTCCCGAATAGATCGCTGTCATAACAAGCTCACTTGATCCGATTCCTCCCGGCATAGGAATGACTGCCGCCAGCATGACACTCATGGCTGTTATACCTATTGACGTGACAATATTCATATCACACAAGTTGTGACACACTATATAAGGTATGGCAAACCAGCACGCGAACTTGCATATATCAAGCAGCATGACTACCACTATAAGCCACGGTTTCTTAAGCACAACCCTGGTGGCATCCTCCATCATAGCTGTCTGCTCACTTAAACTGTCAATCTGCTTTGCAAATCGTCCTTTAAACAAAGCATCAGCTTTTTCAAGAAGCCATCTGAGGAATCTGTGAAACGGCGGCCAGCACGCAAAGAGCACTATCGCCATCGTTATGAGTATGGTCGCTATAACGCCGAGGACAACATATGAACTGTATTTGCCAAATACTCCAAGCATATATTCTCTGTTCGCAAGAAACAATGCCACCGCCATAACACATATGGTCATCTTGTGTATCGCATAATCAATAGAGTACAGACCAAGCGCTTTCGACGGCTGTATTCCGCAGTGTTTCATGAACAATGTGGATGCCACTATGGTACCGCTTCCAAGCGTTGACACCCTGTAAAATGACACAAAATACGTCATAATATTTGCATCGAAAAATGTCATATTGTTCTCCACCTGTCGCATGAGGATAAACGTTATGCAACTCTCTATCACTCCGTATAAAAGCGTCGCTCCGAGAATAGCTGCCACGACCACAGGACTTGTCTTTACAAGCTGCGACATTATAGGGCCTGCCATGTCACGGAACACATATATGATAAGTCCGACCAGCACCAGCACACACAACCATTTTATAAGTGTTTTCTGTCTATCTGATAGTTTTTTCATAGTCTTATATCCCTTTTCCCCTAATATCAATTCATTCAGATCAGTCTTATCCCAATCTGCCCACCATCTCAAATGCACCGGCAATTAGCTGCTGATCTCATGTTTCGTACAATAGATTAACAAGCTAAAGTGAAAAAAACAAGCATTTGTTATTTCATTCTGACATAATAGGTAGACTTGCCTGTACCGCCTCTGCCTATATCGCCCTCTTTTACGAGTTTTCTGAGTGCTCCCTCTACCGAACTGATGCTGAGAGACGGACAAAGTTCCATTATATCCTGCTTTGTAAACTTTCCTATTTTCAGCAGTATTGCTTTTCGCACCATCTCAATCGCCGGCAACTTTTCCTCTACGATTTCAAAGCGCTCCTCAAAATCCTTATAAGCAGCCAGTATTGTCCCAAGGAGATATTTTATAAACGGGATCACGTCCTCTGTGCCCTCGTGCCAGCTTGCCTGGGCTTTCCCAAGCGACTCATAATATAACTCCTTATTCCCCGCTATCTTTGCCTCAAGAGAAATATACTTTCCAACATAGAATCCGCTTCTATATAGCAGAAGCGTTGTGAGCAGTCTGCTCATTCTGCCATTGCCATCAGGCGATACCACATTGAGACCCCGCAAGAAAACGATAGTTAATTTCCACTCTTTGCTTACGATCTTTGCCGGTTCCCTCTGCCTGATATACATAAATACTATCAATCAGCTCCACCAGCATAGAACGGTTCAGTTCTGTTGCTGTTTCATACTTACGAATTGTTTCCAAAAATTGATTGGTACTCTGTGTTTTCTTTTCTTCCGCTCTGATTTTAGTTCTTAATTCGTCTCTTTTTTGAGCAAGTTCTTTCTGCTCACTTTCATAAGCTGAGGACATCTTTTCAAAGCGTTCATCAGAAATCTTACCGAGTGCATTCTGCTCAAAGAGCTTCATAATCACACTATCAATTTCTGCAATCCGTTTTTCTGCTACTTCCAAGTCTTTCTCGAACTGTTTGATTTTCTTACTGCCGCCTTTTTCGCTCAATTCGTGCATTTCCTGTATAAACTGATCTCCTAAGGCTTCCATATTCTTAATATGCTTTTGAATATCACTCATAACAATCTGTTGTAACGCCTCATAAGAAATGGCATGGGTTGTACAAAGATTGCTATTCCTTACATAAGTTCTGCAGCGAAAGCGAGGCTCCCTTCCATTTGGATTAGAAAACGCCATGTTGCGACCACAATCCGGGCATTTCACAAGACCCACAAATATATTAGGACGTCCTGTTTTATTCGGCTGTTTTTTTACACTGATGAATTTCTGCACCAGTTCAAAGGTTTCTTCATCAATAATCGCTTCATGGGTGTTCCGTACTATAATCCATTCTTCTTTCGGAACTGCAACCGGCTTCTTATTCTTAAATGATTTGGTCTGTGTCTTATGAGAAACCATGTGTCCCAAGTACACTTGATTCTCCAAAATCATCTTCACATTCTTTGCCACCCAGTCCGTTGGAAACTTAAATCCTGTACTTGTTTCCAGAGTGCCTTTCTTCATTGCCCTGTATGCTCTCGGAATCAGAACATCATCCTCGCACAAGGTTCTCGCAATCTGATGAACGCTGTTGCCTTGTTTCGATAATTCAAAAATTCGTTTGACAATAGGTGCTGTATCAGGATCAACCAATAGCTTTCTTTTGTTCTCTGGGTCCACCACATAACCATAAGGTGCAAATGAACCGCAGAACCCACCACTCAATGCTGTTGTCTTTTTTACGCTTCGGATTTTCTTTGATGTATCACGGGCATAATACTCATTCATAATAGATTTAAACGGCATCATCTCGTTTTCATCAAATCTTGTATCAACATCATCATTCAAAGCAATAAACAAAATATCATTATTAGGAAAGATTTCTTCCACATAATACATGAACATGGCATTGTTACGTCCAAAACGTGACATATCCTTTACCATGATACCGCTCGGTTCCGGATCGTCCATAGCATCTTTAATCATACGGTTCAGATCCGGCCGGTTGAAGGTAGTTCCAGAATAACCATCGTCCACATATTCGCCTATCACTTCAAATCCTTTTTCCTTAGCGTTGTACCTTAACATCTGCAACTGATTGGTAATGCTGTTGCTTTCTTTATCCGCATCCCCATCGTCTTTCGATAAACGTGCATATAATCTAACTCTTAGTTTTGTCTGCTGTTTTAACATTTCTGCTCCTTTCCAACAGCAAACAAACTGCTTTGTACTTTATAATTATAACACGTTTAAGCACTCTTTTCAGCAATTTGCTCTACTGTTTTTTCAATCAACGGGTATTGTTTTCCTGCTCAATTTCTTTCTGGATTAGTCGTTTAATTAAATACTCTAACTGAACCGTACCGGAAAAAACGGAAGTTACATAAAACGTTGTATTCCCAATTTGGACTGCATTCTCCTGTTTAGGATTTTCCATGTGCTCACCTCATTTCCAGGCAACAAAAAAACACCATCACTGGTGTTTTTTACTCCTATATATTTACAATTCTTCGTGCATATGCTCCGCTTTTTAGGTCTATCTCTGCATAAACCATACTACTATCGCCAAACTCTGTCTGCCCTGGCTGAATACAGGTTGTAGTACCTATCTGATTCATCCATGATCCTTTTTCTGTATCAGGACTTTCGTGAATATGCCCATGCAGAGAAAGTAACGGCTGTTTGGCTTTAAGGAACTCATAAATATCTACTGATCCTATATCCAAATCCTGATATAGAAGCTGTCCCAAATGCAATCCGGCAGGAGGCATGTGCATAACATATACCGTTTTCTTCGGACTCTCCGGTTCAGGCAGTTCTTTCAAAATTCCACACATCAATGGAAGTTCTGTTTTAGAATACTCCAACCAGTCAAAAATTCTGTCATAACCATATTCATTCGATATACCTGCAAAAAAGCTAAGTTGTCTTTGGGGAATATAATCTGTCTCTGTAACAACTCGATCCTTACATCCAAAGGGATGATCCAAAATCTGATTCATTCCAATAAATTCATATTCGTCAATGCAAATTTTTTTACCTGCTATATTATGAACATTTGCGAATCCCCCACAAGTCTGTTCAAAAAGATTATCCACAGATAGCAAATCGTCATTCCCCAGCATATTAAGATATGTAATGTTATGTTCTTGCAATATGGAAAAGTAATTACTTAGAAATCCTTTGATAAATAACGGTTGTTCTGTATGTCTTTCTCCCAATTTTGGAAGCATATCTCCACCATTCACAATAACCCTGATCTCTTGTTTCATAGCTATTTCTAATGATTTTCTGTATTTATTTTTATCTCCATGCAGATCTGTAACATAAAGTATTTTCATGCTGTATCTCACTCCTTATATCCTTTAAGCATTTGCATCTTGATTGATTATAACACACAGAAACAATACTTTCAGCAGTTTCCGCCGCTATGTTTTCCACCTGTAGTATAGATCACCTTCTTCCCACATTTTTATATCTTATCATCAAAAACACATGAATAGGTCGGATCTATGGTTATTACACACATAAATCCGGCCCATTATATCTGATTTCGATTTTACTGCCGTATTTGCCACGCACCCCGGCAAGTCCTTCTGTTATAAGGACGGGGCTGTTACAGGCTGCGGATAGCGTCACCGCATCATAGTCCCGCATACGCCGCCGCTTTGCCAGAGCAAGCAAACGCCGCAGGAACTCTCCCCAAGTCTTTAGGAAGCTGTGAAGAAGTACCATTATGATCTGTGTCGTTATCGCGTCCGGCTTGCCACAGCCGGTTTCGTGGGTTGCGTTTATCGCTCGGACAGCCTGGATTCATCACCTCCTTAGGCCGCCTGTCACCGCGCCGCCCCATCTGCCGCTCGGAACACAGAATGAAGTACCTGTAACAGCGTATATTCGGTTGTCAAGGAACAAGCAAGGGGCATGGCAGACAAATTGATATTGCAGTTGGGGTGGGATAATGTATGTGCTTCCTTACCACACCCGTCCGGCTTGTCCCGCCGAATATGTCCCTCTATTATTCAGTACATTTTTCAGTCAAAAAAGGGCGGGGTAAGCTAAATTTTTTCAAAATATTTTTTTAACTGGTGCAGACCACGGTTAATGCTCTTGCGAACAGAAGAAGCATCTGTTCCTTCAGCTCTTGCAATGTCCGTCTTACTCATGCCAAGAAAAAAGTGTGCATAGATCCGTTGGCGCTGCTTTACCGGAAGTTTGGAAAGACCTTTATAAATCAACTCCGTCATTTGACGCTGTTCCCAAATTTCTGCCGGGTTAAGAGGCTTTTGCAATATCTCACGCTCAATACCTTCGTCTCGATCCAAAGAGTAAAATGCTTTATAGCGGTATGTACGAATTCGATAGGCTTCTTCCAGCAACATATATTCCCGAAGCAACAAAGCAACCTCATCCGGTACTTCAACGATCATATCCTGTGTATAATACGGGTAATAATCCCTAAGATTGATTTTCTTCATAGTAATTTCCTCCAATTTCGATGTTTGAGTTGATGGCAAAAATCGAAATCAGAGGGTGGGCTGCGACAGCGATAAGGTTTTAGTCTCTTTCCGATCAAAAAAAGGGTACAAAAAAGCGCGCCCGTACAAAGAACAGGCGCGCCAAAGCAGCAGTATGAAATTTTTCCGGGAGGTTGACAGCGAAAATGTTCAAACTTTGTCGAAACCAAAAACGCCGCAATCCATACGAGCTGGACTACGACGTATAGGTGACTGAATGTAAAGCAGTTTATCTGCGAATCTGTGTTGCATAGACGCATAGGCATTTCCTCCCATCAAGGAGGAGCCTGAATCGGCTGCTTGATACCTCCTTGGGAGAAAATTATATCGGTTATGTTTCCTGTATCAGTCCGCAGACATTCGCTTTTTACTCTTTATATTCGCAATTTTCTACATATTCTGCTCTTAGAATATATGCTGCAAAAAGCAAGCCCACAAGGAGAAAATGACACCTTGTGGGCTCATGTTATAGATGTTCAAATTTATAGCCGATTCCGGCGACACTCTCAATATAGTTTGGAAGATCCGGTTCAAAACGCAATTTCTTACGCAACTTACTTATATGATTATGAATCGCTTTTCTCGAATAGAAATCACAATCCTCTTTCCAAACCAAATCGGTAATCAGTTCGTAAGTAAAGACACGTTTGGGATTAGCAATGAGTAATGCCAGTATATCAAACTCCTTACTTGTCAGGTTGATAATCCGTTCCCTAACCCTGACAGTGCGGTGTTCTAGGCATAGACAGAGCTCGCCTTCTTGTATTTCTGTAAGAGGATTCTTCTCTGCAGCAAAGGAAGTGTGACAGGAATTGAATACCGTTCCATGACAGGCTCCTTGTTCCAAAATATATTGCATTAGAGCATTCTTTTGTTCCTCGTTAAGAAGCAGAAATAACTTTTCTCCGATCTGCTTGCCGGATTCTTCTATATCAAAAACAGCTAATGTCCCATCACATCACCATCCTTTTTTCTTCTTAGCAACAATCAATGTAGCTAGAGTTTTCTTTTTATCTGCGAAAATAATCACAAAGCTCAAAACCATTTGTAACGATTTTTATTGCAGAAGTTTTTCATAGGTGAACCGTCCCATAGATTTTTGCAATAAGAACCAGGCAAGTATTGCACATATCACACCGAGTCCGAGAAGAATCCAGACATTCATTAAAAAGACTCCTGTAAATTGTCCCGCTATGGGCAGAATCACCGGAAGAATCAGAAAAACGGCAGCCTGCTGAGATTCCTCTACGCTCTGCGCTTTGGCAGATCCCCGGACAATCAGTGTAATGGCAATTAGTGAGATTGCAGGTGAAAGCAACAGTATAACAACCAGCCAGCTTACGCTTGGAATCAGCAGCCTACCTGCCAAGAAAAACAATTCTGTTTCGATAACCAGGAACATAGCCGCAAATGAGATCACAGAGACAAGCATACTTAAAAGGAAAGAAGCCCATACTTTTGCCTGAAAAATCTGTTTGAGAGTAAGTGGACAATAGAGCAATGTTTCAAGCGTATGCCGTTCCTTTTCTCCTACAAATGCACTGGCTGCCATGATAGAAGCAGTCATTATGGGAATTATCAGGAAAAAGATCGGAAGTATATAATTTAAGATCATGCCAGAAAGCGTAAGCTCCAGGCTTTCCATCCGGGCAGTTTCAGGAAGCAGTGACAGTAACTTTGTAATATCCGGATCATCCGGTACAAAATGAATGGTAATGACAAAAATAGACGGCAATACAATAGTCAGCACTAAAGGAACAATAAAAAGAGCAGGAAATAGTCTACGGTTACTTGCAACAATGCGAAAATCTTTTTTGATAATTGCATACATAGCAGCTTTCATATCATCAATCCTCCTTCCTGCCGGCAGTCAGGGTAAAATAAATATCTTCCAGAGTGGGTTCTATAAGATTTACAGAATAAATATCCTCACCGGCTTCTACAATCTTTCGTACCAAATAAGGGATTTCTTTTTTATCTTGTATTTTGGTTTCAAACTCATTGATTCCGCATTTAACAAAGTTCAGCTTGTCAGGAACCGCTGACGCACAGATACGAAGCGATTTTGAAGTAAATACCCGAGCGCGTAATTCATCTATTGTACCCGAGGCCAAAAGAATCCCCTGATCAATCAGTCCGTAGCGTGTGCAGATTTCCTGTGCATACCGAAGTTGATGAGTACAGAGAAAAACGGTGATGCCCTCTTTGCGAGCTAGATTGTGAATCATTTGATTGACATTCTGCGCGCTTTCCGGATCCAAGCCAGAAGTTGGTTCGTCAAGAAACAGAACTTTCGGGTGGTGCAGCAGTGCCCTTGCCATAGATAACCTCTGTCTCATACCGGTGGAATAGGTCGCCAGTTTTTGGTCTTTTGCTTCTGTCAACTCTAATTCCTTGAGCAGCGACTCAGCACGCCATTTTCCTTTTTGTTCCAAACCAAAAGCAGTAGCATAAAACATCAGATTTTCAATACCAGTCAGATTGTCATACATCTGTGCGTGTTCAGTCACAATCCCAGAAAGGAGATGCACTTTTTCTGGTTGAATATTAGGATTGACACCCATAATTTCACATGACCCTCCAGACGGGCTCAGGACTCCGGTAAGCAATTTTACGGTTGTCGTCTTTCCGGCACCATTTGGACCGAGAAAACCAAATACCTCTCCGGTACTTAGTGTCAACGAGAGTTCTTTTAATGCTTCTTTTCCACTAAGGTATGTTTTGGATAGTTTTTGGATAGTTTTTGTATAGTAACAGTTTTCATTTATTTTTCCTCCTCGCTTGCCTTCAGTCTATTAACCATCATCTGAAATCGTGAATCTTTAGCCAATGGCAGAAAGACAGGATTTTCATTAAGAGCTTGTGTCATACTATGACGGATCAGAGTTTCATCTCTTGGCGGAAAGGATCTTAACACAAGTTCGCTGTCCAACCATTCATCTAGAAGATCAAAAAAATCGTCCCCATGCAGATGCAATGGATAAATATTACTGACTGCCAGTTCCGTATATTGTGAAAGGATGTCCAACGCCTGTTCGGCATTATTAAGTTTCATCCAGTCTTGAGCGATAGTAATATAAATTCCCAAAAGAATACCGGGGTGTAGCATTTTCATTTGAAAAACATCTGCTATTTTATAAAATCGCTGACAGGTTTCTGCAAATTGCTCCGCATCATTCAGACATAAGTTCAAATAGGACGGGAACAAATTAAAAAGAGTCATAATCTCCTTATATATTCCGACCTGAAGAATTTTTTTTGCCTCTTGATCGTTACCTATTGCCCGATAGGCGGAAGCCAAAAGAGGCTCAGGAGAACCAGGTTGCATATTAACTGGTTCCAAAATATCAATTACTTCAGACGGGCGTTGGAGTTGAAGCAAACAAAACGCTTCCATTAGCAGTGATTCTTTTTGCAGATTCGTCTCGTCCGCTTCAGTTCTTACACGATGAAACCACTCTAGGGCTTTTTCCATAATTTGTTCCACTTGTTCAGGACTGGAAGCCTGTGAAGTGTGATTGATTAAAAGTGTGCCCAATTCAAATAACAAAGGATAGCAAGCGTAAAATTTTTTTGCTATTTTAAGACATTCAGCAAGGACTTCATCAAAGGACAAGACAGAAAAATCTTTAGAAAGACGGATATACAGTTCTTTAATATCCTCTTGTTCCATTTGCGGTTGATATCCAATCAACTCGTCAATGCTTATATCAAAGTAAGATGCTAGTTGTGGCAATAGCAAAATATCTGGTAATGAAGATCCCGTTTCCCATTTTGAAACAGCCCCTTTAGAAACACCCAAATGGTTAGCCAGTTCATCCTGTGTAATGCCTCTTTTGTGACGATTTTTAATTAGGACACGGCCAATATTTATCTCTTTCATAATTACTCACCTCATATATCATTATTATAATGAAGGAAAAGAGCAAATACAATGGAGACGTGTTTCACTTTTTTCAAAAAAGTTAACTATTAGGAAACACCAAGAGCGTGTAGTGCGGAAAGAGAAAAACAATACCTTGTGGGCTCATGTTATAGATGTTCAAATTTATAGCCGATCCCGGCGACACTCTCAATATAGTTTGGAAGATCCGGTTCAAAGCGCAACTTCTTACGCAGCTTACTTATATGATTATGAATCGCTTTTCTCGAATAGAAATCACAATCCTCTTTCCAAACCAAATCGGTAATCAGTTCGTAAGTAAAGACACGTTTGGGATTAGCAATGAGTAATGCCAGTATATCAAACTCCTTACTTGTCAGGTTGATAATCCGTTCCCTAACCCTGACAGTGCGGTGTTCTAGGCATAGACAGAGCTCGCCTTCTTGTATTTCTGTAAGAGGATTCTTCTCTGCAGCAAAGGAAGTGTGACAGGAATTGAATACCGTTCCATGACAGGCTCCTTGTTCCAAAATATATTGCATTAGAGCATTCTTTTGTTCCTCGTTAAGAAGCAGAAATAACTTTTCTCCGATCTGCTTGCCGGATTCTTCTATATCCAAAACAGCTAATGTCCCATCACATCATCACCTCCGTATTTTAATAAATTTATTGATTAGAGTTCAATTCTTGCTTTCGATGGCTTATCTTCCCAATAGGTAACTTTAATCGTTGTTCCCTTGTCAGGAACGTTGTTTCCTGCACCAATCCATTTTCGGCAGATGTAATCTTTACCGTCTATCGTATATTTGACATTGATAGTATGCGGAAAGGCTGCGCCATCCATAGCGTGAGCGCGGACAGGTTTACGATTCACTTTTAACCACCATTGTTTTGTAACTGAAATTACAGTTCCCATTGTTTCTTTTTCCATAAGTTACCTCCAATGATATTTTTGATTGATGATACCTATTTTCTGTTCAACCTTTTCTTTGTTTGTAGTAAAAGCGGAACGCTGCTGCGCCGGTGGCCACCAACTGCACCAGAATCAGCACAGCGAACAGGCCGAAGCTCTCATAGTAGAACAATTCATCCCAAAACAGGAGAACATCACAGAGAGCAGTCAAGGCAACCACCCAGCGGATGTGCCGGGCCAGCCATTGCCAGAACACCAGCACAAGGGTAACGGGCGGGACGATCAGCAGCGCCAGATTCAAAATCAATGTCGGAGTCAATTCCATTGCGTCGCCTCCTTGCCTTTGTTGATAAGGGTATTGTAAAACCCAAATGTCCGCAAAATGTTACAGCGACTAAGAAATTTCAATGAAAATCGGGGTGAAATGTTACAATGCTCGGACATTTTTATATTAGTCGGGTCTACTTCATTAGTCTACAATCCGTAATCTCTCAACCAACGGAGTTTTTTGTAAACTGTAAAAAGCGGAAATAGTAATCGTCAAAATAATCAGAACTACCACAATGCAATATACAGTAAACAATGTTAATGGAAATGTATATGACAAATAGAAAATCCCTGCACTTATCAAGCCTTTTATCAATATCTGCCCTAAAATAATTCCCAATATCAGAGTAAGTATCAGGCTCCCTACAGCCAGTACACAACTTTCGCATAGTGCCATTTTTCCTGTTTGTTTCCAAGTCATACCGATGGATTGAAGCATAGCGTATTCTCGCTTTTTTGTTGCTATATTTGTAATAATTGTGCTTGCAAAAGTGATGATACTAAAAAGCAGCAAGAATAGTGTTACTCCTATGATAGATATTCCTACCTGCCTGATAGTAGCTTCTTTTGAAGCAATCGCTTCCTGCATAGTCGTCAGTGTTAATCCATCTGACATATCCACTAATTTCTCTAAAGATATTATGGTGTGCTCCAATCCGGTATCATTTGCCTTTACGATCAACCTGATAGAAACATCAAAAGAAGCCGAATTTTCTGTTATCAATTCAGCAGGCATTAAAAACCAGCCGCCATAAATTGCTGTATTTGAATACAGATCACCATCTAATACGCCTCCCACCGTATAAGTTTTTTGGGTGCCATCCCCAAATGTAAATTCTACTGTATCGCCTTTAGAAATACCTTCTACACCATTTACAGCAACGATCTGGTTAGATTGAACAAGCTGTTGATAATCCAAATCGCCTGATTCTCTGAATTGCTGAATAGAGGCAAAATCATTATCGGTAATAATAGAAAGTTGATCTTTGCCTGTGCTATTTTTCCCTGCCCAACTAATATCTGTTTCAACAACTTGCTTTATATTGCTAATGTTTGGAAGCTCCATTATCTTTTGTTTGAAGTTTTCAATTTCCGAAACTTTCTCACTGTATTTACCAGTAGTATCAATCACAAATTGTCCATACTGGTAGACATCTTTTTTTACAATAGATTCGGGATCAATGGAAGCGGTATATGTTGCAGCTAAGACAAATAAAAGCCCGCTTAGGCCCAAAGAAAGCACAGAAACTAAAATGCTTTTCCAGTGTGATGTTATGCTTATGATTGCCAGCCCCAAAGAAGATAATTTTCGTTTTTCTTTGTTAGTAACCTTACAATCAAAGCGTTCCATCATATATTTGCTGGAAAGGATCGGGGAAATGCTGAGGGCTATTTTTGTAGGTCTATTTAACGATACTTTTACAACGAAATTGATGATAACACTAATGATTATCCCCCAGACTACCGCAGCGATCCAATCCCAACCATCAGGTTGCAACAAATATCCAGCAAGGCCACCAATTAGTAGACCAATCGGAACCCCAATTCTACATAAAAATTTTCTTTCGTAGCGCATGATTTTCTTTGTTTGCTGCTGTGTCATTCCGACAGTACGAAGCTGCCCAAATTGCCGCACCTGATTTACAACAGATAAATAGAAAACATTGTAAATTACTAAAGCACTCACAATTATAATGAAGATTGCCACCCCCATAAGAACCATGTTTTTCTGATTTAATAGTCCTCCGTTAGGCAAACTATCTATGAATAAGTCGTTTCTTGTTACATGATGAATGTCATATTTTGAAGATATATTATCGACCGCAGAAGAAAAACCATATTGCGTCATTTTTGTGGCATCAACAATGGTAATTGAAGCATCATACCCGTTTTCTGTTTCAGTTACTTTGATGGATTCGATATTTTCCTCTGAATACAACAACTCAATTTGCTGCTGGGAAAGATCATAAAAAACAACTTGTGGCTGCCCTTCTGCCATTCTATCTTTTGTAGTTTCATATCCGCTTTCAAACATAATCAACATCATGAGTAGTGCTGTTGCAAAGACTATCGTAGTAAGCGAGAAAACCTTTTTAACTCGGTTTTTATCTATATCGTTTTTAGCAATTTTTTTCGTGATAGCACTGGTATCATTCTCAAA